>Ga0181533_1000275_pt1 | contig 68642 bp, 57 predicted proteins | sample PEATcosm2014_Bin_45_FD_119772 | JGI IMG/M metagenome (GOLD analysis project Ga0181533, IMG submission 119772) | Peatland microbial communities from MTU Mesocosm Facility, Houghton, MI, USA - PEATcosm2014_Bin11_60_metaG | ecosystem: Environmental > Terrestrial > Soil > Wetlands > Peat | place... | reverse complement strand
AGATATCACTTTGGCTGCTCAAGGCAAGCAAAAAGAATGTGATCGGAAACCCGAATCTCCTCTAACTGCCTCTCTACCCGCCTGCTACGCCTTAAAACTCCCCCACCTTGCGGAATCGCTGGGCGGGAGGACGTGTTTCCCGGAAATCAAGGAATCCTCTTGAGAAATCTCCGGGACGCCTTTTCGCCTGACCCTGCTTTCTGGTTGCTAAACGGGCCTGATACGGGAATACTTTACCTCCGCGCACCGGAGCGTAGCTCAGCTTGGTAGAGCACCAGCTTTGGGAGCTGGCTGTCGCAGGTTCAAATCCTGTCGCTCCGACCACCTTGCCCGAAGAACCGAAAGAACAGAGCGTGCGTAACCTGACGCCCTCAGTGTCGTCTCAGGTAAAAGCCTGGCAGCTCTTGCGTGAGGCGGGGAAGTTTCTCCAGGCGGCCGCCGAGGCCGCCCTTGGCGATGCCGGCCGCGTGCCGTCATCACCGCTGCCGGCGTTGCTGGATGATTCCCGGACCGTGGTGGAGACGGTGAACGAGTTCCTTCTGGCGAAGGCCCGCGCCGGCCGTTCCGATCGCTACCTACGCCAGCTCCGCGTGGTGATGAGTCACTTTGCGGCCGGCCGGGCACGCGCGCCGATTTGTTCCGTTGGCGTGGCGGATATTGAGAGTTGGCTGCAAGGTGCGGAATGGTCGGCACGCACGCAGCGCGGTTATCTCTCTGACGTGCGGACGATGTTCAACTTCGCCGAGAGGCGCGGCCTGGTCACACATAACCCGGCCGCCGGCGTCGAGTTGCCGGTGCTCGAGGACCTGGGCCCGCCGGCCATTCACACCCCAGGCCAGGTCCGCCAGGTCCTGGAGGCTGCCAGGGCACGCGATCCGGACGTGTGCCGGCATCTGGCTGTGCGTTACTTCGCCGGCGTGCGGACTGCGGAGGTCCACCGGATGACTGAGGCAAACATCTTACGCGATCGTGGACTGATCGAAGTGCCGGCCAGGGCAGCCAAGACTAGACGCCGGCGCTTGGTAACGATTCAGCCGAACCTGGCAGCCTGGCTGGAGCTGGAGGGAGAGCTGCGTCCGATCGGGCCGTTGACGGTGCGGGCCGTGATCCGGGCCAGCAAGGTCGAGTGGCATCACAACGTCACGCGGCATAGCTTTGTCTCGTATCACCTGGCGCAGTTTCAGAACGCCGGCAAGACGGCGCTGGAGGCCGGGCATACGGAGCAAATGCTCTTCAGCAACTACCGGGAGTTGGTGACGCCGGGCGCCGCGGCCGAGTTTTGGGGCATACGGCCAGATTAGGCCAACAATTTCGCGCCTACGTGGCCCAGGACGGGCTTTCACGAGTCGGGCCTGGGTGGATGGTGGGGGCTAATTGAGGCCGGGGCGGAGAACGAACTTGCGCCTGGTAAGCGATCCATTTCCGCCCCGCGGGAGACTCCGGTGGGGAAACTCCCGCCCCATTTGAACTGCGGCCTTGCGGCCGCGCAAGCTCAATCAGGCTGATAGTCCTGATTTTGTCTCGTCGCCAGCAGAGCGGCCACGTAGGCCGCGTCTATTGCCGGCGTCCATTGGCCGGTTTGCTGCGCGGCCGATTTCACGTCCTCAATCCAGGCAATCACTTTCTCCACGTCCCCGCCGATGGTGGGAAGCAGCGGCAGAATCGTTTGAACCGCGGCCAGTGCTATTGTGAGCATCATAAATTTGGGGTGTTAGTAACGACTGTGAGCCAGTTGGACGCCTCAGAGCCAAGCCCGTCAATTGTGGTGAAGGCCAAAACGAGCGCATTTGAACTTGCTTCGCCCGCTTCGTAATCATGTTTAAGATCATTCAGACTCAGCAGCATTGCCGAGCACCGGGGGAGATTCGTCGAGCCAATCGTGGTAGGCGTGCGCAGCCAATTGCAAAAATTGTGAAAGGCCGGCACGTTAGTTGCCCAGAAAGGAGCGTTCGCTGCTTCGACGTGCAAGGCGAGATCAAAGGACGCCTTCGCATCCGTCTCCACTTGCTCGCAACGCACTACCACGGGATCTGCGCCTGGCTGGAGATGCGCGCAGCCGGGCAGCCAGATCAGGAGCGAAAAAGACGCCAGAGCGAGGAAGCCAAGCATGATTGCCAGTTGCTGAACGACGTGGCCGGCCGAGCTGGCCGGCGGATTGGTGGAAGCCGTTGGCGGAGACGCAGACGGCGGAGTTGACGACGGAGCGGTGTGCGCGAAGTGTGCCCAGATCATGACGGCCAGGATCACGAGCGCTCCGCTGATTGTTTGGTTGTTGAGCAGGTTCGCGGCCGTCGTGGCGCCGTGGGTTGCCAGGCTACCCGCTGCGGTGGCAATCAGGGTGCGGAGCAAAGCTTGGAATTGGTCTTGGTTCATGGAGTGTTACTTTCTTTTGGTTCGATGTCGATTGCCCGCTGCCTGAGCAGTGAGGCCGTCGTCCGCTCGTGATCGGTTAGCCGTTGCTCGATGGCGGCAACTTGTATCTTCAGCTCAAGCACCGTCACGAGCGTCCAACCTTGCAAAGCCAGGCCGGCCCCGACAAAGACAACCACAATTGAGATCGGGATTTTCATCTGCGCGTCAGGACCATGTAACGGGTTTCGCGTTTGATCTTCACGCGCCGGATGAAAGAGTGTTTGACACGCCGCGCCTTGCTGACCGCACGGCGCCGGAGGCCAAAGGCCCCATGGAATTTGAATTTGCGGCCGGTCTTCATGGCCAGGCTGAGAGCGGTAGCGCGTAGGCTTTCCCCGTCGCGGCGTTTGTTATCGAGAGCCAGGCAACGGTGGCAGTATTGGCAGGTGCGACATTGGTTGAGCAGCAAGCGAGGTTCGTGAAATAGATAGTCGGGATCCCGCCCAGGCCGGCCGGTGGCGTCCCGATCGTCGCGTTGGCGGTCAGGGCATTGAGGCTGTTTCCCTCTACGTCAAAGTAAGTGGTGGGTATGGTGCTATCGTTGGGCGCCACGCTGAAACGGACCTTGGTTGCGGAATAATGCCCGTTGTCCCCCATCCCCAGATCGAGGTAAATGTGGCTCGAGTCGTACGCCGTGTAGCCTAGCAGCGCAGCCATCAGACTCACTGCCGTTTCGGTTGAGTCACCGTAACGAGGGACGAATAGCTCCCAACGTTTCACGGAGTTCGCGTCCACGGAGTTTGTGTTCACGCCAGCCCCTGCAACCGCCAGGGCACTTTGGAAGCGTGGTTGCGTAACGATCGCCGGCGAAGACACGCTGTTGTTATTGTGCCAGGTCAAGTTCTTGATTTGCGGAGAGTCAATGCGGAGCGGGTCGTTACCCGACAGAAACCCGGCCGGACAGTAAAACTCAACGCTGCCGCTCAAGTTCAGTTCCTGGTAGGGATCCACGGCGAACGCAATGTTGTTGGTCATGGTGTAGTTGTAAACATGCGCAGTCATCACGACGTGCGGAGCGTTTCCGCCCGGACAATAAAAATCGATCTGGTCCTCCTGCAGGTTTAGCCCTTGCAAGTCGATTAGGCCGGAGCCGCAGTTCCACGTGTTTAATCCGACTGCACAGCAGAACACCTCCAAAGCGTTCCCCATAAGATTTTCGCCAAGCTCGACGCCGTTAAAGTACTCCTCCACGCGAACTTGGTTCATGCGGGATTTGTCGCCGTTGAAGACAACAGGGCAGATGATTCCAAAACCGTTTGTGCCAACCCCGTTTGTGGGTATGTAGCCAAGGGTGGTTCCGGAGGGGAGCAATTCGGAGTAACCCGTGTCGACGATGACGTTTTCAAGGTCCATCGTTTCGGCAGCCCCGAGGTTCAGCACGGCCAGGTTGGCGTTCCAGCAGCTTCGGAAGATCATGTTGTGGACGCTCACGCCAAGGAAGTTCACGCTGAAAGGTATGCCAGGGGTGATGTCATTGACGATGGCGTCAGGGCTGGTGAAATTCTGACAGGCCAAAACGGAGCCGTAATTTGTCCCTTCCGGGCCGTAAGGGAGCAGACTCCACCAGACGGCGCCTGGCGAGTTCATATAGTCGGCCACGTGATTCCGGGCTTTGCTCAAAGCGCCGTCCGCGTCACCAGGCATTTCCGGGCCCTCGAGGTTGATGGTCGGGGCAATGAGGCCGGCAGGTGCAATCGCCGGCAAAGACAGCTGTGCGTTTTGGTGCGCGTTTCGCGGCCCGATATCTTGCAAGGTGTCTGCGATCAGGTAAATCCCGGCCGGAGAAAAGACGGTTCCACCGCCGTAGCCGGCTACGTCGATTGCAGTCTGGATGGCCGCGCTGTCATCATGCGCACCGTGGACGGCGGTCTTATTGGTCACGTTCACCGCGGCCGGCAGTCCAACATTGATCGAGTAAGCAGAATTCCAATTTGTAACCGTCGTCGTGAGGTTGAGCAGCCCGTTGGAAGCCCCGTAAACCGAAATGAAGTCGCCGACGATCGTCGGGGAAAAGACCGGATTGGGATTCGTGAGCGTCGTGCTGCCCGCCTGCATGTTGCAGAGGTTCGCGATCTGGCCATCACCGACCGCTCCAAACATCTTCACGTTGACGTAGTTTGAAACTGGCGTCTGGAACTCGAGTAAAAGCAGATTTGAGTAGATGCACTGGTAAATGTCCCGCGGGGGATCCCCGTCCTCGTTATTCGGAGAGTTGCCAATGTTGAGCGGGTAGGGCAGTTGCGCGGCCGCGGCCAGGGGCACGATCGCCCAGAGCCAGCCGAAACGCCGAAGGAGGTTAAGGAGACTTTTCATTAAGCGAACAAGGGAAGGAACAGTTGGATGATCCCGACGGTTGCACTTTGCATGCCGCCGCCGCCAGCAGGGACAATGTAAATTAGAACGTTGTCCGAAGTGGGTATCGGCAGAGGTGGAGCGCCCGGCGCGAGCGTAATGGATGCGTCTCCAGGCTTGCCGCCATAGGCATCAGAAATCGCGATTGTGTATGTACCGCTTTGATTTTGGATGATGACGGATTTTTGCCTGCAGAGGATCCCGTTGAGGATTTGCAAACCGCCTTCGATAACCAGAGGCGTGAGATAGGGCGGACCCGTCTCATTAAACACGTTGTTTACGGACTCGGTCCACGTCTCCATGATCGTTTCCGCCTCCTGCGATTGCACCGCGGCATTGGTCCATGGTGCAAAGTCCACTAGGACGGTCACTGACGCGGAAACAGTTTGGTTGTTTGCCAGGACCAGGGCTTTGAACTGTGGCACGACGCGGCCGCGGCCGGTGATCGTCGGAAAAGCGTTGAGTCCGTCTGGAGCAATGCTGATTGGCCCGGTTGCCGCCAGGACAACAAAAAAGGTGCCCGCCACGTCCACCGGGACTTTTTCGCCCGCGGGGATCGTCTTAGTGATGACGTTTGGATTGAACGTCGTGTTCATCAGTCGCCAGTGTCGTCTGAGAAATCAGCGGAATCGCCAGTGTCTCCCGACAGGTCCACGCTCCCGTTGTCCGAAGAGTTCAATCCCCCGACGAGCGCGTTTGTTCCCGAGCTGATTAGCTGAGACGTCAGTTGCGCGCCTTGAGTCTGGAGCGAACCGATCAGGCTGCTCGTGAGACTGGCCGAAGCCGGCGCGGCCGGAGTTGCGACCTTTACGACGGTCTTGTTTTTTGTGGTGAACCACCACACAACGCCGACGGCCAACACGCCGAGCGTACCGATTCCAACTATTGTTCCCGTTTTCATTCTGTCATTTCCTTATTGAGTCGTCGCCGTGCCAGCAGCGTTCATGGTTCCCAAATCAGGCGCTGCCGCTGGCGCTGCCATTGGCCCGACCGGCTGAGGTTTGGCGCTTCGCCGTTTAGCCAGCCACCAGGGAATCAAGGCCAATGCGGCCACGCCTACCACGGCAACTGCGATCAAAATTTTGGTGCCAGTTTTCATAATGGAAGACCCGTCACGGCCGATAGTCCGACTTGAGAGCCGATGGTTGCAGAACCGACGGCGTTATTGACGGCAGCTTGCGCTCCCGAGGTCGCACCCTGTTGGCTGACGAAATAGATCACATACAGAAGGCCGATTGCGGCCACGATCCCGCCAGTGATCAACATTGTTTTCCTGCTCACTTTTTTTTGCCTTTCTCGTACGCGTAAAGCATCAATGCACCGCCGGCCAAAGTGGCCGCGATTGCGAGCGCCACGGCCGCGCCGCTGGCAATTTGACTCTCAGCCTGGCTTGCCCCTTCGCCCAATCCGTTCCCCCAGGCGATCAAGCCACCGATCACGCCGATGCCGGCCGCAACTCCGATCCATTCGAGTGGTTCCATGTCGTTACCCTTTGTGAGTGAACCAGACGACGGCCGCGACGGCCGCTAATCCGATCGCGCCGGCGATCACATACGGAGTCCAATTGGTTTTGGCCGCGGCCGTCGGAGTCCCTTCGATACTCGGAGTGTTTTGTTCCGCGGGAAGCTGAACGACGACAGGCTCAGCGGCCAGCGTCGAGGAAATGGGTTGCGCGACGGTTTCGGCCACGGGCGCCGCGGCCGCTTGTGCGGCCGTGCCAGCTTGCGCGCCGGCAGTGATTCCCAGGGCGGCCAGGTCGGTCCCGGTTTGCAGAGTGGTTGTGGCCAGGTTCAGAGCGCCCTGCGCAAGTTCGTTCTGTGCCGCGATCGAACCTTCGGCCACCTGTTGCAGCATGGCGATCGTCTCCGGATCGGTCGTGGTTGTGGAAATGTTGACGTTGCCCGAGCCGCCCCCGCCCGATGCGGTCTGGCCGGCCGTGGCAGCGGATTCCGAAGCTGATACGGGAGCCGTGGAAGCCGCTTTCTTTGCGCCCTTGGTCGCCTTCGCCGTGGTGGTAGCCGTGGCTTTCGTCTTGGCCTTCGCCGTGTTCTTCGTGGTGACGGCGCCGCCGTGCGTTGTGATGGCCCCGAACGTTGGCCCGAGGTTGCCTTCCGCGCCGACTTGCTGTTGAGTCGTCGTCGTGGCAGACGTGGAGCTTGTGCTGCCGCCGCCGCCGAAAATATCGGAGATAAAGCTCATATCACTTCAGAGCAAGCCAGGCGACGAGTGCCAAGCCGGCCGCAATAAGGCCATACGTTAGAAGAGAGCCGGAGGTTGACGCGGCCGGGGCCACGGTCCCCGCGTCCGTGCCGGAAAGTGCCGGGGCACTGGACGCGCCCGCGTTTGACGCGCCGTACGTCGAGCCGGGAGAAGAGAAGTTAAAGATCGTCTCCGCGTTGCTGGCCGCGCTCGAGACCGGATTGGTCTCCGACGCCAGCGACAGGTTAGGAAGTCCGAACATTGGTTTTCAAAAAAAAGAGCCCCGGCCGGAATACCCTCCGGACGGGGCTGAACAGGTCGAGGCAACGAACTACGCAAAACCTCCAGGGCAGGCTTCCATGTAAACGGTGGCGTTCTGAGCCACGGTACTGGTCAATTTCAAAATGTGGCCGCCGCTCACGTCAACCGCGTCCTCAATCCGGCCGTCAATGTCCGCGATGTATTCCGCGTCACTGAACCGGAGCGGGTTATAGGATGCCTGGAGCAAGTTGCTCCCGGCGATGCTGGACACCATGTAATCGGGCTGGCCGAATCGGAAACCGTATGCGGCATATTCCTTACGGATATCCACAACGTTACCCTCGAGCCGTTGCTGGCCGTTGGCCCAGAACTCAATGTAGTTGATGCTTCCGGGCGTTGTCTGGCAGAGCACCCAAAGGCGGAGCAATTTCCAGTTGGCTTGAATCGGCAGGTTTGTGATCTGTGTCTGCCCCACAACCAATTGAATTGGCGCTTGGAAAAACTTCAGCGGATTGTTGAAGACATGGGTGTTCCCCTGGCTGTCAACGAAACTGTTTCGACGGGCGTCGTGGTCTTCGTCTCCGGTCAGGCCCGGTTTCACCAGACCTTTGAAGACCGTGCCCACGATCTGCATGCTGGACGCGCCGTAGGTGTCCCAGGACGTAATGTCGTTGTTCTGGAGCCACTGGCGCTCTGGCTGCGAATAGGCGATCTGGAGTTCGCCCAGGGCAGGAAACCTTCCCTGCGCCTGCGCGCGCATCGTGTAGAAGATCGGATCGACGTTGTATGGCGTAGCACTGGCGATTTGAACTTGGAGACTTTGGAAAAAGAGGTGAGGCGGAATCGGAGTCGCTACCGCGGAACCGGCAACGTAAGTCGCAGTGAGAACCGCGCCACTGTTCACGGATGCAACCGTAAAAACTGCTCCCTGCCCGGTGGCGTCGGTGAAAGTGAACGTATCGTTAACCTGCCAGCCCGTTCCGCCGTTGACGATGGCAACGGTCGTGGGCTCGTAATTGACGAGGGTTGGCGTGACGGTGAGGCCCGCGCCGCTCGTGCTGCTGATTTTCGTTGCAGTGAGGCCGGTGCCGCCCGTGTAGTAAACCGCGGTGCAAAACAGCTTGTGCGCGTGCTTCCGGTCGCCTGTAGGCACCAAAACTGTGACGTTGCTGCCGCCTGCGTTGAGGCCGGAAATGTTCTTGAGAGTATTGATCGACCGGCCCAGGTGCCCCACGGGATCCCGGTTCAATCTGGTTTGGCTGGAAACTTTTTTGTGTGCCATAAGAGCTTTGTGGGTGGCGGTTGCTTGCGCGGCTTAGCTGGTAGCGCCCGCGAATTGTTTGCCGAGATTTTGAAATTGGACGGCGACCGTTGAGGCACCGGGGACAGTTGTGACGATGTTGCTGGCGAGGACGTAACCGGCGATTGCCGAAACGACAAAGGCCCCGATGTAAATCCAGTGCTTGTGCTTTTCCATGGTTACGAGGGGTTTTGATAACCGCTCATGAAGTAGCTTGCGCCGAAACCGACGAAGAGACCCAGAGCGGCCAGAAGTGAAGCCGTCAAAATCAATTTACCGTTCATGCTCGCCCACTCTTCCACACTTGAGCGGGTTCCCGACAGTGACGGCTTTGCGCGTCGCGTTAGCGCGCGTCACGCGTTTGAATGAACGTGGCCAAGAGCGTAAAGACCGCGGCTTGGATGGAGTGAACGTGGAGTTTTACGAACACACGCCGCAAGTGTGAATCGACGGTAAACGGGGAAATGCCGAGACTTTCACCGATCGCTTTGACGGGGATACCGTTGGCGCGCGCCAGCATTATCTCCGTTTCCCGAGGCGAGAGTTTTTTCGCCTGAGCCGCCCGCACGAACCAGGACGGTCCACTCATAACCGTAACTTCAGCGGACCCTCCGCCGTTTGGTTTTTTCGGCAGCGGATGAACTCATACTGTTTCAAAAATCCCGGCGTGGCTGCCAGCTCCAGCCGCTGCATCGATGGTTGGTCCGCTTGCCACAGCTCGACGCTTTTTTCCGTCTGAGTGAACAAGTAAAGGTCGTTGATCTGGCGGCGCATGATCGGGAGCAAATCGCTTCCATCATGGCCGCAGACGCACAGCGAGTGCTCGTGATGCCGGATGGCGGTAAAAAACGGGATGAACTCTTTGCTCCGCTGGATTGTGGCCGACGTGTCGTCCACGATCACCAGGCAATGCTCGCGCTTTGCAACGGCAGCGACGAATTGATCCTGGCTCGAAGTCACCCAGGCGTGTTGTCCCCATTGGTCTAGCCAGGGATCCAAGACAAGCGAGGGTGTCCCCCGGTTTTTCCAAAACGCCGCGGAGATTCGCATGGCCACAAAGGTCTTTCCGCACTCGGTCTCGCCGAAAATTCCGATCCGCTCCCTCACGAAACGAACTCAGCGTTTTCTTCCGCCTCCGCTGCCGGCCGCGGTTCCGCGCCAGGCCCCGCAACTTTCGGATCCGCTACGTCGGCCCGCTTCATGGAATCGAATTTTTTCTTAACGCGGTTCTTCCACCAACGGATGATCGTGTGGAAGCGGGGCATGCAGTAGAGGCCGCACCGGATCCACATTCGCTGAATCGGGTTCAGGATCACGAAGCCGATGTAAGCGAAGGCTTGCGCGATCGACTCCACCACGGAACTTTTCTCGTCCTTGCTAGTGGGCATCCATTCCGCGCCGAAGATCATGGCCAGGAAGCCAACGACACTATCGAAAATCAAGCTGGCCATCGGCTTGTGCTCTTCCGCGGTTTGTTCCGGCTCCCGTTCTGCCCCAGCCGCGGCGTCGGCCGCGGCTCCGCCAGCTCCTAAATCTGAAAAGTCAGGTGCCGGCCGCTCCGGACCCGCGGCTCCGCCGGGTGAAGCCGCGGTTTCCGGGCCTCCGCCGTCCGCGGTGGAAGCGGCCGCGGCCGCGGGCGCAGCCGCGGCCGGAGTGTCGGCCGCTTTTGGTGGGTTTATGTCGGCCGTGGAAGCCGCGGTTTCCGCGGCCTGACCCGCGGCCTGGTCCGCGGCTGTTACGGTAACACCGGCCGCGGCCTGGTCCGCGGCCTGGTCCGCGGTTTTTAACGAGACGAATTTCTTGCTGACAGGATGGCGGCCGTAGGTTGCGCCGGGAAAAAGAGGCTCGATTTTGAGGCCGGGAAAGTCCGCGGCCGTTAACCGCCTCTTCGGTGGCTCCGGGTCTTCACCGATCAGCTCTGAGCCCGTCACTTCCCGAACGGAAGGCTCGCTCATCGGACGCCAAAAAATTCCTTGGCTTCCTCGAGCGTTCGGCAAATCCGTCGCGCACCGCTCGCCAACACCGCGCCCAGGGGATGCTGCGGATTAGCGGCGAAGTGAGCCGTTGCCGCTTCAACCGTTCCAACCTGCACGGCCGGTTCGGCTTCTTGCGTTGCCGCGGTTGCTTGCTCTTGCGGAGCTTTGAGGATTTGAGCCGTGGACTCTGCCGGTTGCTCTTTACTGACGGTGAGATCGACAGTCGCCACGTCGTCGTTCATTGTGATGGTTCCAGTTATTTTCATGTAAGTTGCTGCGTCGTGAACGGGAATGCGCACGCAGCCACCGCTCTGCTTAAAACGTGCCAATAAAAAAAGAGCCTCAGCTCGAGCGTGAGCTGAGGCCCCTGAGATTCAGGTTGGCTCTACTGTTTTTTGTCAGAGCGCGCGACCAATGCCACGATCACAGCGGCCACGATCCCGAAGAGCACTAACCCAAACAAGAGCCCCGCTCCGTGCCCGAAACCGCCGTGAAAGCCCCACAGGCAATGATAGTGCCAGGGCCTCACGGGATGCCAGTACACCGGATGCCAGTACACCGGATGCCAATGCGCCGGGTGCGCGTAGATTAGGTGATATGTGTTCATTTTTCCTTTCGTTGATCTGTTTGATTTCTAGTTACTGACCTGTCTTGAAAATTGGACGTGCCAGGCTAATTTCTCATTCACGATCGGAACTGAGAAATTAGAGTTCGCGGAGCGCCGATGGGCTTCATGCGTTTTCGACCCTGGCCCCAATGGTTGACCCGCGGTGTGTTCCACAAAGGACTCCGGCAGGACGCGCAACGTTTTGGAACGCGCCATGCATGGCGATCGAAATCCCATCGCGGGCGCCAACGATAACCGCACCTGAGGCAACGCAAAAAAGCCGCTGATTCTTGCCCTTGAAAAAAAGCGCTCATCGGTGCCTGGCTCCTATCCAGTGCGGCGACTCACACAAGCCCAGAGCCCGTTTCAGTTCGTCTCGGAACTTCTTTGCCTCATAACCGTCCATCGGCGTCAGTTCAAAAACCTTGAGCAGCGAAGGTAAGAGCAGACACAGTGCCTCGGACTCTTCACGAGTGCGGCAATAGGCCGCTTCAAATTCCAAAAACCGCAGAGCGTCTTCGCTTGTCATTCCCCATCCTTTGGCCAGCGCAGTATCGTGCCTTCGTCTGGACGCACTGTGCCGAACGTCGTGTAAAGGAATACCTCGGCAACCATAGAACCGAGGTGGGCTTCGTATCGAGCCCAGACGTAAAACTCCGGTTGACTCCCCGAAGACACGAGCAGACGCAATTGATCGCCACAGTGAACCGGCCGTCCGTTGAGGTAGTGCCGCAAACCCGTTTCCTCGTTTCGCAGTTCAAGGTTCATGCTGCCTCCTTTGGGAAACCAGGACGGTGGTTCCAGTGGTTCACGTTGATCACCGGAGCGCGGCCGTCAGCCGCAATGACCCAAAGGTCCTCAATGTGCAAGCCTATGCCTGCACGTATGAAATTCAGGGCCTCCTCCTCATTGGTGCGGAAGCGCACGTCCGGCGGCGGATAGACTTCGACCATGAAGCAAATCGGTTTCATACCGTCTCCTTTCCCAGATCCGCCCAGGCCGGCGCGTTGTATTCGATCCGCGTCGAGCCGCACCGATCGCAGTGCGAGGGCTGGCCTTGCTCGCCCTCGATCCGCTCACACACGGCCTGGCAGTCGAAGCAATACCAGAATCCGTTCGCAAAGATCGCCGTGAGCCGCGCCTTGAACTGACGCGCCTCTTGAGCGTCACGAGTAACTTCCGCCTGACAACTTCTGCGTGTTGCAGCTGGCAACACGCTATGATAGGTTTTCATTGTCCGTGCCTTTCGTTGGCCGGGGGCGGAACTGCCCCCGGCAAATTTCATGGGAGACGCCGATACAGGTCCACTGCCGCGGCGCCAGGGTTTTTTGTGAACTGACGGCCTTCCTTGATGCCGGCTGTGATGTCTGCCAGGACGCGCCTGGCCTTGTCCGGAGTTTCCCTAAACCACTTGCGCCAGTTGGCTCCCGAGCCTTCCAATTCGAGGGCTCCAAAGCCCGGCCGCCACCGATTCATTATTTCCCTCACGTCCGCCAGGAAGTCGTTCTCCGAAGCACGTTTCTTCAAAGCGTTACCCCGTTGAACGTTTAAAAGGGATCCCTCCCGGGCTCCCTTAACGCTCGGAGTCTCCTTTAACACGGACACGGCTGTCCGTTGTCCACGGTCAGAATTGTCCGTTGACAACGGACACGGCTGTCCGTTGTCCACGGTCACGGCTGTCCGTTGTCCACGGTCACGGCTGTCCGTTGACAAGGGACACGGCTGTCCGTTGTCCACGGTCACGGCTGTCCGTTGACAACGGACAATTTTGACCGTAGGCACGGGACACGGCTGTCCGTGGACAACGGTCTTTTCGAGCAAATCCGCAGTTTCCGCCTGCCGGTCACCGTGTGGACAGAATTGACCGTTGCTTCCCCGGAGGATCTGCCGGGACCGTTTGCCGCGTAACTTGGTCTTGCCCCAGGACGGATCCCCATCATCCCACATCTCCGCCTGGGCATCCGCCAGGCCCCGCAGATACCAGTTCGTCAGCTCAAAGCCGCCGCGCCAGAAAATCCGCGTCCAGAGAAACCGCTTGCCCTCGAGCTGGCGAGCGTGGCGCGACACTGACCGGATGGAAACCTTCAGGTGCTGCGCCAGTTTCAGTTTGCTCATCATCACAACTCCCCTGGCCGGGCTGACCGACTTCAAGAAGGATTGGTCCGAGAGGAAACAGTAGAGCACCTTTGCCCCGTCCGTTATCTCTGAATTTGTTTGGACCGAGTATCGAAGCTGCGGAGCGATCGACGCCAGGTTTTCATCCTGCACGGGCACGATTCCAAACTTTGGAGTGTGACCGTTGCCGTTGCCGTTCCCGTTGCCGCTGCAACTGGTGGCGCTCATCGCGTCCTCCTTCCGTTCGCAGCCTGTTTGCGGACCGCCCTAAGAGTTCTCAGGGAGACGACGCGAGGAAATCCCAAACGGACCAGGATCCGAATAGGCGCGTCGTCGGGGTATCGCTGCGGCCGTTGCCGCGCGCCAATAGGCTCGATGTGGAGAGCCTCGAAGTAGTTGTAGAGCTGTGCGCGGGACACTGGCTTGTGTTTCCGCACAACCTGGTGAATTTCGTTTACTGTCATATTGGATGAATCATGTCACTTTCGGTCAATTTTGTCAATGCCAGAAAAGCGCCATCCTGACAGAGTGTTTTCATGGCAACACAGACCAAAGGGAACACGCTCCGACTCTATCTGCGTGACGATGAATTGGAATTGCTCCAGAAGCTTACGGAGGTTCTTGAAATACCACAGACCGAGATAATGAGTCGGATCATGACCGCCGGGATTCGAGCAATCAGAGACGCGGGCAACCGGATGCCTCTCCCCTTGAGATTTGGGATCCTCGAAGCCCTCCCCGAAGAATCGAAACCCTCAAACAAGGCCCGCCGATGAAATTAAGCGATACAGAAAAAGCGATGATCCACAAACTTCGTAGAGCTGAGCGCAACTGGCAATGCTTTGGACGGTGGCTCTTTTTCTTTTTTGGAATCATCTACGGCGTCCTCTTTTTTTGGTTACTGAGCTTGCTGATCAATGCTAGGAGACCGTTGAACCAGACTGAGAGGCTGTTTCTTTCGATGTTGATACCAATGAGTGTATCTCTCTGCTTCGGCTGCATTGCCGGGAGTCTTTCTTATTGGGAGGGCAATCCCACCAGATGTTTGTTGCTGAAGGCGATCGATCATTTAAATCAGCAAGATCCAAAAGGGGATATCCCGAGCGACACTGAGAAGAATTAGGCTTCAAATCCTGTCGCTCCGACCATTTCTGGTTTGCGGTGATGGTGTTGGCCCGGTAAACCGATCCGGCTCGCGTCGAGGGCCAACACTGCAATGTGTGGATTTGCTCCGAGGAGATCGCCCCGGTTTCTGGCTACCTGGAGAATTGTTCGGCTGTTTAAGGCGCTCAGGGATACTGCAGCATGAGCAGGTAAAACATCTGTGGCGAACCCGGAGAAACGGCGTTGGTGAAAATGAAGTTGCCGCTGCCGTCGAACTGGTTGGTGGCAACCGGGGGCTGCCACTGAATCAGCGGCAATGACAGGTTGGTCGTGGACAGAACATAGTAGGTGCCGTTGGTTGTGCCGCCGGTCCCGCTCATCACCAGGTTACCGCCCGCGCGGGTGACACTTCCAAAAACGGGTGGTGATGGCGGCGGCGGCGGCGTAGGACTCGAAACCACGAAGTTGACCTGCCCCGTCGTGTTGGTATCGAGACTGTAGGTGTAACTGAAGCCAGCGGGTGTGGCGCCGAGCACTGGATTTCCGCTCAGACTTCCAGTGTAAGTGAACAGCGTGTTGGTGCTCGCGCCGAATCCATCCCCGTTCGTAATATTGAGCGTGCTGTTGAGGGTCAAAGCACCGGTTGCCACCACAACGCTGGGATTGGTGCCGACGCTGAAATTCACCGTGGATGCGCCGGGCAAATTCAGGCTGTTGCTGACCGTCAGAGTGCCGGCGCTGACCGTGATGGGGTCGGCACCGAATACGTCTCCGGCAGTGGTAGCCGCCTGCGCGTTGTAAAGGGCCAACGAATTGTCGCTGCTCAATCCATCCAGCGTGACCAACCCGCTCCCGGGCGCGCTGTTGGTGAGGGTAACGTCTGCATTGTAGATCGTAAGGGTCTTGTTGCCGGCTGGCACTGTGATCTGGGAATCGGCAAGCCTGAAACCGTCCACGTTGTAAACATCGAACGTCTTTGGCGCGGTGATGTTCACGTGGCTCAACAGGATGTTGGTGACGGGTGTTTCAATCCGGCCCCACACAATGCCAGCGATGCCGCCGCTCGCCACAGTCGCGCTCCCGTTCGGACCGAAGATGTTGCTGATGACGATGTTGCGCCAGATCGGCGTGCCGACCGAACCGACCGTCTGCGTCGAGGCCATGAAGGGAGTGATGCCGGTGGGCGTGCCGTATTCGTTGTAGTAACTGTAGATGACAATGGCGGCGTCCACAATGTTGGTCATGCCGATGTTAAGGTAGGAAAGATTCTGCGCCGTGCCGCCGTTGCCGTTGCCGCCGCTGGTGGCATTGTCGGACTTCATCCGGATGCCGTAATCCGTGCCGTTGAACGTGCAGTTGATCACAGTCAGATTCGAGACGCCGCCCTGAGTATTGCTGCCGATGGAAACTCCGTGGCCGACGCCAAAAGTGCAGTTGGTGACCAGGATGTCCGAGGAAATCGCGCCGCTGCTGCTGCTGCCCAGCGCGATGTTGTCGTCGCCGGCATTAATCGTGCAGTTCTGCACGAGGCAGTTCGTTCCGATCAGGTCAATTCCATCGGTATTGGCTGCGTTCGACGCCGTGGTGTTGATGGTAATTCCCTGAATGGTGATATAACCGGCCCAGTTCTTGAAGACAATGTGCATCTTCGGCGAATTCTGCAGCGTAATATTCTGAATCAAAACTCTCAGGCATTTGGAGAAATAGACCATGTAGGGCGGGTTCGACTGGCTTGCCGACCACCAGCTCGCGCCGTTGCCGTCGATGGTGCCCGTCCCGCTGATCTCGAGGTCGGTCAGATTGGTGGCGGCGAGTGGATAGGCGGGACTTCCCGTGGCGCCGGGGTACTTGCTTTCAGGCAGAAACAGCAGCGTCGCGCCGGCATCAAGTTGAATGTTTACGTGGCTCTTGAGCGTCAAAGCCCCGCTGAGGAACGTGCCGGCGGGAATCTCAACCGTTCCACCGCTCAACCCGTTCGTGGTGGGCCCCGCCGCCGCGGCATTGATGGCGTTCTGGATGGCGGTGGTATTCGTGATCACACCGCCGGACTGAGCGTTGTAAGGGGCATTGGTGATGTTGAGGATATTGTTCGTGTTGATGCTGGGGAGCACCGGCGCTGCCAGCGTTGCCACGGCTGAGGTCAGTGTCAACACCGTTGCCAGCCCGATCCGCGAATCATCTCGCAGGTTCGCAAGGAGTTTCGTCATAAGTGATCTTTCGTTATTCGCGAATCGCATGCCGGTTTGGTGGCCAAACCACAGTCGATTTCCCGATGCGCTTGTTTCGGCGCCGTTGTTCGCCCGGTTCGCCGGGCACTATCCCGAGGGGGTAATGTAACAGGTTCTCTTTCAAATTTCATTACGGTTTTTTGCGGATGGATTCAGAGGCGCCGAGAACTCTTTACCGTTCCCCCGGGCAACCCTCTCCCGGCGCCCGGAACAGCCAACCGTTCGGGCCGACCGGGCGATCGGCCCGAACGGGCAATTCACCCCCGAGGCTCCCGGCGCAGGGCTCGTCCCTGCCCGGATGAAGCCAAAAGAACGCCGAGCGCTCTAGGGCGCGAGTTGGATGCGATAGAACCGCGAGTTGAACTCAACCGCGTTGGTGTCGGTAAATGTGAACGGCAGGCTCGGCGAACTGTTCGTGAAGATGGACTCCCAATTCACGAGGTTGGTCGAGGCCATCACGATGTAATCCGGACCGACGGTGCCGGTATCGACCGTGAGGCTGAACTGGCCGCCGGTGCGGGAAACGGCGCCAAACGCCGGGTACGTCACCCCATTAACAATCACGTTGAAACTCTGGCTGGCGTTCAAGTTAGGCGAGCCGTTGTCCGTGACCGTTATAGTTACAGGATAAGCGGCGTTGGCCTGGCTGACGGAAGGCCGCCAGGTGAACACACCCGTGTTGGGATCAATACTGGCGCCCATCGGCGCGGTCGTCAGGCTGAACGTGAGTGTCTGTGGTGGAACGTCGGGATCATTGGCCACAGTCGGAAGGTTCAAAGTTTCGCCGGGGTTGACGGTCTGATCGCTGATCGCGTTGAGCGTCGGCGCGGTATTGCCCACCGAGAGGGTCACGTTCGTGCTGGTGACCGTTCCGGAGGCATTGCTCACGATGACGGAGTAGGCGCCCGCGTCACCGGCGTAGGCATTGGAGATCGTGAGCGTGGCGTCGGTCTGGCCGTTGAGGTTGGTGCCGTTCTTGAGCCACTGGTAGGTTGGATCCGGGATGCCGGTGGCTGTCACCGTGAAGCTCGCGAGCTGGCCTCCGCCAACGGACTGCGAAGCGGGCTGGCCGACGATATTGGGAGCCAGTTGCGGCGTCCAGCCATACAGCCAAGTGGTGACATTCGTCACCGCCAGCAGGCGCGGATCTCCATTTGTCAATGTCACCAGACCACGGAACGTGACATAGTTGGTCCCCGTAAGGTCCGTGTTTTGGTATTGCCAGAAGTTGAATGTGTTTGTCAGCGAGTCTGGCGGGGACACATAGGCATTGGTGTCAATCATGCAAAAGGCCCATGAAACCAAGCCGCCCGCGGTGCCGTTGGCGCCGGCCAGTGTGATGTTGGTCTTAAGGCCGGCATCTGCTTCCAGCGTGCAATAGACGATCGAAATGCCGTTGCTCGACCATTTCGTGCCGTCCGGCGTCTGCCAATTCCCGGTGGAGGAAGTGGTGCCGTAATCCGTGCGCGCGGCAGTCAGGTTATACGAGCTGGAGAGCGTATTGGTGATGGTGTGCATCACGCACTGGTCGAAGAAGAGGTTGCCACCGCCCCAGACGTAGTCGAAGTTGCCCACGATCCTGCAGTTGTAGAAGAATCCCTGGGACGCGTTGATGTTGGCCAGAATTGTATCCTGACGGCTGATGATGTCGGCGTTGTTCACAATGCACCGCTTGGCCGCAGTGGCAGCGTTGTTTCCTTCAATCATCAACGCTTCGGCCTGCTGGCCGCCTTGCGGCGTGCTGTTGAGGACGGTCAGGTTTTCAAGCGCGATGTCATTCCCGTTCACCTTGAACGCCATCCGGTTGTGTGTGCTTCCATTGATGTTGTTGTTGTTGCCGTAACCCACCACGGTCCCGGAGCGGCTTTGTCCGCGAAAGGTGACATTGTTCTTGGACGAGATATTCACGATTTCCACGTAATTGCCGTCGCGGATGTTGATCAACGTGGGGGTCGTGTTGCTCAGGGAGATGGAGTCCACCGCGCCTTGCACGGTGACAAAGTCGCCGCTGCCGTCGGCGGCCACCACCAGGTTGGTGGGATTGGCCGGACCGGTGGGCTTGGTACTGAACCGCCATGCATTCGTGTCTGCGATGCCCTCAAAATACGCGCCCGCAGCGTCTGCGAAGATCCCGTTATCCATCGTGACATAGTAAGTCTGATTGGAAGTCATCACGCCCGAGTGCGGATAAATCGCCGCCGTGGTGCCGCTGATGATGACTGGAAAATAATTGAACGTCTGAGAATCACCCGAGAACGGACTTCGTGCCTGGACGTTGTTGGTTAAATTAATGCCGGGGCTGACGATCACGACGTTCGAACTCATGTCGATAACATCCACCGGTGTCGTCGTATTGTTCGCGTTGTAGATGCGAACCTTGCCGCTGTTAACGGTCGAAACCGCGCTGTTGAAGGTCACATACAACGGCGTGTCATAGCAGACGCCGGTTGCTCCGTTGGCCGGCGCCAGGGTGGTCTGGGCCAGCGTTGTTGAAACCACGGTGAGCTTGGCGTTCAGGCTGGCGGTCGTGCCCGCGGCGTTGCTGGCGACGATCGAGTAGTTGCCGATGTCGGATCCTTGCGCGCTAACGATCGTCAGCATATTGCCGGTCTGGCCCAGGATGGGGGCGCCGTTCTTGCACCATTGGAGGCTGGGCGTGGGTATGCCGCTGGCCGCCGCTGTAAGGAGGGCCGTGTCACCCACGTTGACCGTAATGTCCGTCGGCTGCGTTGTGATGACGGGGGTGACGATGACGGTCAGGACCGCGCTGTTGGTGAATGTGCCGGCAGCATTGCTGGCCACGATGGAATAAGTGCCCTGGTCGGCTGGATTCTGGACGTTGGTGATCGTCAGTGAAAGACTCGTCGAACCGAAGATGTGGGAGCCGTCATCCGTCAATGGTGTCGCGCCGAAATACCACTGGTAAGTGGGTGCAGGCGCGCCGGCGGTCAACGTGGCGATCAGGTTGGCATTGTTGCCGGCAACAACCGTCTGGTTGGTCGGCCCGGAAAGGACCGGCGCCGTGATGGCGACGTTGACGAAAGCGAAGAGGCTGGTGACCGAGTTGTAGTTGTTGGTGACCACCACGCTGTAATAACCCGTGTCGGTCGATAGTGCGCTCGAAACAGAGTAGGAATCGGTGGTCGCTCCATCAATCGGAGTGCTCGCCGTATTGGTGTCGCTCGTGACGTACCATTGGTACGTCAGAGGCGCGGTTCCGGTGGCGGCAACGCTCACCGTGAACGCCTGGCCATCGACGATGTTAGTGCCCGACGGCTGGCTGGTGATCGTCACCGGATGCGTCACCACAAGATTGATCTGCCCCGCGGTGCTGTCGTCAATCGCAAACGATCCGTCGATGGACCCGCTGACGATGATCGGAGTTGAATTGAACGATCCGGTCTTTGTGCCCGAGTACTGGATGAGCGTGTAAGTTCCTGCAACCAGAGGATCGCCGAGGACGCTGATTGAGATGGTGCTGCCACTATTGATGGTGAGGTTGCCATTCACTACCAACAAGTCGCTGGCTCCCGGAGAAATGGCCACTTCGAAAAGACCGGTTGACCCGGTTTCCATGGTCAGGCTGTTTGCCAGCGTCAGCGTGCCGGGGCTGTTGCCCGGTGAGATCGTGCCGCCATTTTTGACCGTCACCGGACCGGAGATCATGCCCGTCCCGCCGAGGGTGCCGCCATAGACGGTGAAGACGCCTCCGCCCAGGTAATTGGTGAGACCGCTGGTCCCACTCAAGGAATTGGTGCCGTTCACCGAGAGCACGCCGTTGCTCACGATGGTGGGGCCATTATAGACGTTGTTCGTGGCCAGGATCAGCGTGCCGCTGCCGATCTTGGTGAGGCCGCCCCAGTCGCCCATGTTGGCGCCGTCAAGCGGAGAATTCACACCGCCACCTCCGACAATCGCCGCCGTTTGAGTCAGTTTGGTGCTGCCGGCGACGTCAATAATGCCGCCGATCCCGTTCACGATGATCGCGCGAGAACTGGAGGCGTCCGAACCGGTGTAGCGCAGCGCACCGTTATTCATGACGAGAGGACCGCTGGCCAATTGGGCCAGATCGTTGACCTCAACCGTGCCGCCGTTCAGATAGTTGGTGCCGGTCAGGTTGTCGATGCACGCCAGGACCAGTTTCCCGGTGCCGGATTTCGTCAATGACGTGGCGGTGCCGTTGTCAGCCAGCGTCGAATTGATGGTCAAATCTCCCGAGCTGTATTGATGAACGATGAGGTCGGTTCCACTGCCGCCTTTGAGGGTGCCGCCGGTGATCGAGTTGGCGCCGGAGCCCGTGACGAGCAAGCCGCCGGAGGAAAGCGTCAGCGTTCCGCCAAGCGTTACGGCGGAAGAGCCGGTCAGTCGCAATGAATTGATATTCGTGCCGTCGCCGACACTGGACGACGTGCTCGCATTCAGCGTCACGTTGCTAGTCGCTCCCCAATTTGCAGGATTAAGGTCGGCTTGATAACTGCCGGCCGCCAGCGCCGCGATCGTCGTGCCGACTGCCCAGTCGGTGGCCGCCCAGGTGATACCTCCGCTGAGGATGCCGTTCACATTGGCGCTGGTGGTGGTGAAGTTGGCGGTGCCGCTGCCGAGGGCGGCTTTGGTGTAATTCACGGTGCCTCCGACTCTGCGGGTGATCGTGTTCTGGGCCAGGGCGATGTTGTTGGCGCCCGAGTTGGTCATCTGGAGAGACGTGGCACCTGGCAGGATGAGCGCGCCTCCGACGTTTTCGGTTCGATTTGCAGCGGCGTTGTAACGGAAGAACAGCGCCCCACCACCCAGAGTCAGCGGGACATTGGCAGCATTGATGAATTTGGCGCCACCCGTACTATCGCCGTTAGGCGCCGGATTCGGATAGTCGGCAATCATCGTGCCGGCGTTTACAGTCACAAACATTCCGTTTACACCTGCGCTGTTGGCGCGGCTCTGGACGATGGCCGTGCCAGGTGTGGATTTGACCGTGCAGTTTGTGATCATGGTGGAAGGAAATTTAGGGAAGGCCACCAGGCCGTTGCGCAAATCCAGGTTACTCACGTTCAGTTGTCCGATCACCGTCCCGGCGCAGGCAATCAGGCCGTTGTTGTCGAAGATGATGCGCCCATGAGTCTCCGTCGAATTGCCGCTGACACCCAGGTTCGTCACCGACCCGCCGTTGATGGTGAGGGTTCTGTTCGTGACCATGCCGACGCTGGCAGAGATCAGCAGGCTGGCGCCCGAATTGACAGTCACGTCGTCATTCAAGCTGACGACGCTGGTGGCGGCCACTTGCACGGTGCCGGCGTTGATGGTGACCGGGCCGACGTTGGTGTTGGCCGCGGGCGGCTGGAGCACGAGCCGGCCGTTGCCGGCCTTGGTGAAGCCGGTGCCGCCCAGGACGGTGGCGTTCGTGACGATCACGCCGTTGGCTACAGTAATGGTCGGGCTGCCCGTTAGAATCAACGTGTTGCCGCTGACGTTGTAGTTGCCGCTCCCGGCTCCATTGTAGGTCACATTGCCAACGGTCACTCCGGCGGTGTTTGTAATGCTGATGATGCCGGCCGAGCCGTTGTTGGCGCCGATGACCGCGCTGTCGCCGGTGTTCCAGCCGTTGTCGGCCGAGCCATTCGACCATCTGGCAACCGAAGGATCCCAGGTGCCGGCGCCGTCGGTCGGCGCCGCGGGATTGGCGCCGCTGGCATCCCACGTCACACTGCCGGCCCGGGCCGGGAGACAACAACCCAGAGCCACCGCGAGCACAACCAGGGCGCGACGGCTCCCGGAAAGCGAATATTGACCCGATGCAAGACCGGATGAAATCAAATGACGAGCGGGAGAAGGGGGTGTTTTCATAAGCTTGTTCACAGACGGGTTGAGTTCGGCATGACTCGAACGAAAGAAGATGCGGGCACTTCAGGGCGCAACTTGACACCACCACCAAAGCGCGGTGCCGTGCCCGCGTGGAACGGTGAATATATCAGGCAGGTGAGCAAGAGGGGCGTGTCGCTGCCGGATGAATCCGGCGTTCCGGTGGTGGTGTCAAGATGCGCCCCGCGCTTTAAGTACATATAAAAGCGCCCTACAGTCTAACTCAATTTGTGGTTTAGCCTAGCCAGACAAATGTCTGGTTTTGGCCTGGGGTGGGTCGTAGGGGATTATTCCCAAAGACGCAGAGTCGGTTTTCCACGTCGGCCCTCACCCCGGCCCTCTCCCATCGGATGGGAGAGGGTGGCCGAAGGCCGGGTGAGGGTCTGTATCAGGCGCGCAATTGAAAACGCACTTTTGTGACATCACACTAGCCGGTTTTGGCGGACTGGAATTTCAGCACCGCTTCGGTGCGGGAGCGGACGTGGAGTTTGTTGTAAACGTGCCACAGATGCCACCGGACCGTGCTTTCGGTCAGGCTGAGATGGCCGGCGATCTCTTTGTTCGAATGCCCTTCCGCCAGCAGTTCGAGGATTTCCAGTTCGCGCGGTGAAAGTTCTTCCACCTCCGCGGCGGCGGCGACCGGTTCGTGGAACGACGCGATGACTTTGCGGGCGATTTCCCGCGACATCGGCGCGCCGCCCTGCCGGACTTCGCGGATGGCGGAAACCAGTTCTTGCGGGGTGCAGCACTTGAGCAGGTAGCCGCACGCCCCGGCGCGCAGCGCCTTGAAAATCCTCTCGGTATCCTCATACACGGTCACCATGATAATCCGGGCAGAAGGCAGCAATTGGTTGAGCCGGGCGGTGCATTCGATGCCGGAGATGTTCGGCAACTGAATGTCCATGAGCACGATCTCCGGCGCAAGCCGGGGGATGATCTTGAGGGCTTCTTCCGCCGTGGCGCAGGCGCACACGCATTGGCACTCCGGATCGGTGTGGACAAAATCCTCGAGGCTTTCACGAATCAGCTTGTTGTCTTCGACAATGGCAATTCGGGTCATAAAAATCCTCAACTCAAAGGCACTGAAAACCGCACGGTGGTGCCGCGTCCGGGTTCGCCGGCGATTTCAAACCGCCCGTGGAGTTTTTCGATGCGCGCCCGCATGTTGGCCACGCCGTTCATTTCGCCGGTGAGTTCGTTCGAGGGCAGGCCGCGTCCGTTGTCGGCGACGGCCAGGCGCAATTCCTTGTGTTCGACCTGGAGGCTCAAGCGGACCTCGGTGGCGCCGGAGTGGCGCACGACATTGGTGAGCGCTTCCTTATAGGCCAGGAACAACTGGTGGCGTTGCCGGGAATCGACCGGGCAATCGGCGGTTGCCGGCGGGCCGTCCAAACGCCAGGCGATGTTCGCCAGTCCGAGGAAGCGGCCCGCGTAACGGCCCAGATAGCTTTCGAGCGACGCCAGCGAGTCATGCACGGGGTTCATGGCCCAGACGATTTCGTCCAGACCGGCGACCATCTCGCGCGCCGTGCCGCGCACCTGGTCCAGGTACTGGTTGCGTTTTTCATCGGAAGCGGACGCGAACTGCGCCCGCGACGCCAGCATGCTGACGGTCGCAATGTCCGACCCTAGCTGGTCGTGGAGGTCCTGGGCGATGCGGGCGCGTTCCTGTTCCATCGTCCGCTGGTGCTCGACCTGTTCCCGATGTTGAATTTGCGTTTCGAGTTCGGCGGTGCGCTCCTCGACTTGCCGGCGGAGTTGGGTGATCCAGAGGACCATCAGCGCCACCGCGCAGGCCAGCGCTCCCACGATCACCAGCAAATGTTGCAGCGTCCACCAGGGGGGCCGCGCCAGCACCCGGATGTCCGCCGGCCGGTCGAGCAGCAAATCCACCTGGGCGACGTCCGCGCCCAATGCCTGGTATCCGCCCTGGGCACAATACACGCCCGTCAATTCCAGCCGGCTGCCGATGCGCAGTGAGGGCGCCGCCTCAGATGTGTTCAGTCGCCCGAGAAATCGCCACGATCCCGCCTGCATTTCCAGCACGAGGTTGGTCGGCGTCTCCTTCAGGCCCGTCAGCAATCCCTGCACCCGCACGCGGGTCGAGTCCAGGTTTGCCCGGATCAAATCGTCCGGGGAAAGGCTCTTAGGTTCCGGAAGCGCGGCGTGTCCGGTTTTGCGGGCGACTGCGCCGCGCAACACGGGAGCCGCGCCGCTCAATTCCGGGAAGCCCACCGCTTCAACGAGGTCGCCCACCTGCAGCCCCAGGGGTTGCTTGGCCTGGAAACGCAGACCGTCGGCCCCGTCCATGGTGAAATAGTCCGCCCCGCGCACGTAAACCACCTGCACCCCCACTTTCACCCGGCGGGAAACATCAAACGCGGGATCGAATCGCATCAGCGCCGCCGCGGTTGTTTTCGGCAGCGAGAACACGTCTGCGGGGGCGGGTTGATCCACGATCATATCCACGTCATACATCCGAATCTGCCCCACCTTCAGTCGCAGAGTCGGATGCCAGTCGGCGAACATGCAGCCGCGCAGACGAACGACCGCATTTTCATATTGTTCCAGCGGCCCCGGTTTGACGCCGGCCTTGCGCAAGTCAACCTTGAGGATGCCGGCGCGGGTGCGCAGCATCACCCGCGACCACCCGTTCGAACGATCGATGAGATCTTCAACCAGGCCTCCGATATCGACCCATTGAGAATCCAGGCTGCCGTTCATGAGCTGATCCCAGGCTGGATGCGCGGGTTCGGGCAGATTTCCCCGGCCGAGGCGTTTCATCTGCTGGAGCTTAGCGATGCCCGGCTCATCCGTCACCCCCTCGATTTCCAGAAAGTCGCCCACGTCCGGCAGATCGAATCGCCGGGTCGACGAATCGACGTAAAGCCCGACCGTGGAATCCTGGATGACGAAAGCCTGCCGATCCGGCTGAACCCCCGTCACCACGCCTTGAATTCTCAACGGGTATCCGCGGCGGGCCTCCTGCGGCTTCAACTCACGAACCGCGCTCGCGGCGGTCAACAGGGGAAGCGCGAGGGTGTTGACATCGGCCGCCGCGGTCGTCTCCCCATGAAACGCCGCTTCGAGCAGATGGATCTCCTCCCCGCTCGGCACCAGCAGCACGCCCGCTACCCTTTCTCCGTTCAGGTTGAAGGTGCTCTGGCAGTATCCAACCGCCCGAATCCTGCTGTTCAGCAGTTGCGCATCCGACAAACCGGCGTCGTCGGCGAGTTCGACTCTCATGCACCCGGCTCCCGCGCGCAGTTCCATCTGCAGGCCCGCGGGCTGCTCTCGTACCAAGGTGACCTTTCCCTCCACCTGCGCCCACTGGCCGCCTTCCGCGTCGTCGGGCAGCAATTGACCGATGGCCATCTCACGGGGTGACGGGAACGCTGTCCGTCCGATCACGCTCAACTGCAACGTCGGCTCGCCGACAAACAGCCTGCTGCCGTCATCCGATTTGAGGTAGAACCGATACAGGCCCGCACGCGGCACTTCCAGGTAACCGGCGAACTGCAAAGCCACATTGCTGTCGCGGGTCCTGGCTCGAATGTCGAAGTTGGCCGCTTTTCCAGTTTTGACCGGCGTCAACAGGCTGAAATCGGGCAGGCTTGCCCAGTCGCCTTCGTAACACCGAAAATCCACCCCGTTGACCAGCCGGCTGTCGCCACCCGAGGCAGCGGTTTCGTTCCGCAGCAGTGCCGAGTCCGGAACTCTCTGTCGAGGCAATCCGCCGCCCTCGTAGCTGACGTTCAAGCCGAACCTGCCCACCCGGTTAAACCAATCAACGCCGATTGGATGCCGGCCGGCCGAGAGGTAAACCGACCCGCTCTTTTCGACCATCGAATGGATGCCGTCGTTCTCAACCACGGGTCCCCGGGCTCCGATCTGAAACGCGGCCCCTCTTCTCACGATGTTTCCGCTTCCCGTCAAACGCACCCGGTCTCCCGACTTCACAGAATGGCCCTGCAAATCAGCTTCGAGCTCTTCTGTCCCGGAGCCGTCGTGCAAAACGAACCGTCCTTGAGCCGGGTTCACCCACCAGACGTCTCCCTCCAACCGAAAAGAATAATTGGTGGCCGGATCTTGCGCGGCCAGCAGATGGAGCGACAGGACCTGGGTCACGACGAAGGGCGGTGCCCCGGGCGCCAGCCCGGTGCCGGCGTGTCCTTTCACCGCCAGACCTCCGATCAGCATCAAACTGCAGCCTGTCACGCCCCGCCTCAGCCGGCGCAAAAGGGTCAAACGCATGGGAAAAGGATATCGTGTCCGATCTGTTTTTGCACGGCAATCTCCTGCAAGAAACATTGAAAATCAGGCACTCCCTTCGCCCGGCCGCAACCGGCCCTTTAGTTCAACAGGAAACCCTCCGGCTTTGCCTGAGGACTGGTAAAGTTTGACAGCTCCAGGAATGAATCCCTGGACTGACATAGGGTAGGGCGCGTCACTCCGTGCGCGCCGTTTTGGAGCCAACGCATGTGCCCCGCTATTCGCGGCGCGCAGAGGACTGCGCGCCCTCCCATTTCATTTTCACGACCAGCTTCAGGTTTGCAGAAGTGCGCTTTTTTCAAGCAGAAATGCCAAACCCATTATTAAAAAGACTTGGGCGGGGGTCACCCAGGCGGCTATAAAGGTTGAGCACTGCAATCAACCGCCTTGACTTGTTGGCAACAATGAAAAGAGTTACGAACACGGGTAAAGTCAGCCCCAACTGCTTCTCTTCTGCGTTCATCCGTCTGTTGCTGTTAGCCCTGTGGTTGCCCGGTTTCACCGGCAGGGGGGCGGGGGTTTTCGACGTCCGCCATTATGGCGCCAAAGGCGATGGCAAGACACTCGACACCGCCGCGATCCAGCAAGCCCTGGATGAGTGCGGCAAGAGCGGCGGCGGCACCGTGCATTTTTCAGCCGGCACTTATCTCAGCAAACCGATCGTGATTGGAAACAGAACCGTGGTGCAACTCGACGCCGGCGCCAGACTGCAGGCCACGGATGACCCGGAGGATTTCAGGAAAGCCGGAAGCTCGAGTTACATCCATTTTGTGACCGGCAAGAACCTCACGGACGTGGCCCTTGTCGGTCCGGGAGTGATCGACGGCGCCGGCGCGAAATGGTGGGTCCCGGCGGAGGAAGCCCGGCGCAAGGTTCGGGGTTTTACGCTGCCTCGCCCCAATTTAATCGTGCTGACCGGCTGTAAAAATGTGCGTCTGGAAAACCTCACACTGCAAAACTCGCCCAAATTCCATTTTGTGCCGGCCGATTGCGATGGGGTGCTGGTCTCGAATGTCACCGTCCTCGCGCCGCCCCGTTCGCCCAATACCGATGCCATCGACCCGAGCGGCAGCCGGCACATCCTCATCACGAAATGCCGCATCGACGTCGGCGACGACAACATCGCCATCAAATCCGGCAAGAAGATCGCCGGCCACGAATTCGCCTGTGAAGATATTACGGTGACGGATTGCACGTTCCTGCACGGACACGGAATGTCGATTGGAAGCGAGGCGGTGGGCGGCGTGCGGAACGTGATCGTTCGGAACTGCATCTTCGAAAACACCGAGAACGGGCTGCGGATCAAATCGCAGCGCGGCAAAGGCGGAGTGATCGAGAATATTGGCTACAGCGACATCACGATGAAGAACGTCGATCCGGCGATCACGTTCACATGCTATTACGCGACCAATTCGGCCCAGGACGCAGTGCAACACGATCTTCCCGCGGAAGACGCTTCGCAGACCGTGAACCAGACAACCCCGGTTTATCGAAACATCCGCATCAGCAATTTAACCGCCACGTGCCCAAGGTCGGCGGGTATGATCATCGGCTTGCCGGAGAGTCCGATAGCGAATGTGTTGCTGGAAAACTTCCACATCACTGCGGCCAGGACGGGGTTGTTGATCAGGAACGCCAAGGGGATTCAACTGAAAGACATTCAGGTATCGGCCCAGGAGGGCCCGCCGGTTATTGTCGAAAATGCGGAAGTTAAAGGCTTGGAGGATGCCAAAGGTGCGGTGCGGAAATGATCCGGCTGTCTGCGCGCTTGTCGCCGGGGCATTCCTGGCGGCACTGAGCACTGCCGCCGCCCCGGAGCCGGGCGGCGGAGTTTATGAGAAATCCGCTGAAATCGGGGTAGTGGCACAGCTTAGCCGAACGGTGGGTGAGGCGAGCGTCCTCGAGAGCCGGAAAGCGAAAGAGCCTTCCGACCAGCGGCTTGCCAGGAGTTTCGCCCCGCCAAACTGTGCCACTTCCGAAATCAGCGGTGGTTTGACAACCGCCGCGGCGCGCCCGTTGGACTGGTCGATTCGGATGGCCGATTCGGAGCTGGAACGGTTGGGCGACAGGCTGGCCTGGAAGCCGGGAGGGCGTGCCAAGTGGGACTATACCACCGGGTTGTTCACGTTTACGCTGCTCCAGCTCCATGAGCGCGTGAAGGAGGCGCGCTATCTCCAGTTCGCGAAGGATACGGTTGGCTCTTTCATCACGGCGGACGGCCGGATTAGCGGTTACAACTCGGAGGATTACAGCCTGGACAACATCAATCCGGGCCGGACGCTGCTCGAACTCTATCGGATGACGAAAGAACTGCGGTACAAGGAGGTGGCGGGGTTGCTGCGCCGGCAACTTGCCGCCCAGCCGCGCACCAGCGAAGGAGGGTTCTGGCACAAGAAACGTTATCCGGATCAAATGTGGCTGGACGGGCTTTACATGGCCGCTCCGTTCTATGCCGAATACGCCGCGCTTTTCCAGGAGCCGGCCTCCACCTTCGATGATGTGGCAAAACAGATTCGTCTGGTGGCCAAACATACCTACGACCCGGGCACCGGCCTGTTCTTTCATGGCTGGGACGAGAAGAAACAACAGGACTGGGCCAGCAAAACCACCGGCACCTCCTCCAATTTCTGGGGTCGCGCCATCGGATGGTATGGCATGGCCCTGGTGGATGTGCTGGACTGGATGCCGACCAACAACCCGGCTCGGCCTGAGATCATCGGCACGCTGCGAAAGCTTTGCGCCGGCATCCTGAAGTACCAGGATCCGGAGAGCGGGATTTGGTATCAGATCGTCGATCAGGGGGGCCGTCAAGGCAATTACCTGGAAGCTTCGGCCTCCTGTATGTTTGTTTATGTGCTGGCCAAGAGCTTGAACCATCGTTATCTTACGCGCGACGTCGAACCGGCGGTTCTGAAGGGTTACAACGGCATTATCACCAGGCTGATCAGGGAAGACAAAGAGCGTCAGGTTTCATTGACGCAGTGTTGTTCGGTGGCTGGTCTGGGGTATGGCCGGGACGGATCTTATGAATATTACATCAAAGAACCCATTGGTGATAACGACCTTAAAGGGGTGGGGCCCTTTATCCTCGCCGGGCTGGAGGTGCACCGATTGCTCGGCTTGCCAGACCCGGCGCCGGCTGGCGGACAGTAGCGTTCCTTTCGATCCGGATCAGGGCCGATCCGCCATTATGGTGTCCCTGACGCTGCTTTACAACGCCGGTCGCCGTGCCAAATCGACAAACCGCCCACCCCAGCCCTCTCCCATCGGATGGGAGAGGGTGGCCGAAGGCCGGGTGAGGGTCTGTATCAGGCGTGCAATTGAAAACGCACTCTTATGACACCACACTAGAAGGGCCGGGGAATTGGGTTTTAAGCGCATCCTTGACCTCGCGCGGTGCACAAATCTCAAGGGAATGTGCAGAATCTCAGGATTTTCTCCGAAAAGATCGGGTTTACGATATTAGCCTGAGCTCAAATTCTGTTATGGCTAGACTCCTGAAACTGGAAAAATTCTCGTTCGGGGTGGGTGATCGGTTCGCTCATCAGGCCCCGGCCCAACTTCGTGCGTGCCTGATGGCGTCCCAAAATGGGGCTGCGGTAATTCCCGTGTGGAACAAATCCAACCGGGAACATCTGATTATCGGATCGGAGCCGGCCAGCACGCGAGCGGCGGCGGATGCGGCCGTGAAGGCACTGGGCTGGAAACGGCCTTACCACGTGGATGCGGATCATATTCGCCAGGAAACGGTGGACCGGTTCCTGCCGTACTCGGATTTCTACACGATTGATGTGGCGGATTGGCTGGGGAAACCGGCGGCAGCAAGCGATGTGGATGCTTTTATGAAGCGCCACCCCGAGCTGATTGGGACCATTTCTGTTCCGGGAATTGCCAAGCCTTTGGTGACGCCGCGCGCCGAGATCGAACGGATTGTCCGCAAGTATTTGCTGGCCGTGCAGGAGGCCGGAAAGATTTATCGCTATATTGCCCGTGCGAAGGGCGAGGGAGCGTTCATCACCGAGGTTTCCATGGATGAAACCGAGGCGCCGCAAACGCCGCCGGAACTGCTGGTGATTCTGGCCGGAATGGCGGACGAAGGCGTTCCTTTGCAGACCATTGCGCCGAAGTTTACCGGCCGGTTCAACAAGGGCGTTGATTACGTTGGCGACGTTGCCGTGTTCGAGAAGGAGTTCAACGACGACCTGGCGGTCATCGTCCTGGCTGTCGAGCGATACGGTCTGCCGGAGACGCTCAAGTTGAGCGTGCATTCGGGCAGTGACAAGTTCTCGATTTATGGGCCGATCCGCAAGGCGCTGGCGCGGTTCGATGCCGGGTTGCACCTCAAAACCGCGGGCACGAACTGGCTGGAAGAACTCATCGGGATGGCGGAGGCGGGGGGAAACGGCCTGGCGCTGGCCAAGCAGGTTTACATCGGGGCCCTGGCACATATTGATGACCTTTGTGCTCCGTATGCCACGGTGATCGACATCGACCGACGCAAACTGCCTTCGGCATCGGAGATCAGCGGCTGGAAGTCGGAACAGTTCGTTTCCGCATTGCGCCACGACCAGCGCAACCCGGCATACAATCCGCATCTGCGCCAGTTGTTGCACGTGGGTTACAAGGTCGCGGCCGGCATGGGCGCGCAATACCTGGAAGCGTTGAAGACGTACGAAGCCGCAATTTCACGGAATGTCACGCAGAATCTTTACGAACGGCACCTCAAACCGCTGTTTGTCGGGGAAACGATACCGAAATCGCCTGGATCCGCCGTTCCCCGCGCAACCGCAGCCCGAACAATATGAAATTCATTCACGAGGATTTTCTTCTTCAAACACGCACCGCGCGCCGGCTCTATCATCATTACGCCGAAGGGGAGCCGATCCTGGATTTTCACTGTCACCTGTCACCGCATGACATCGCGGAGAACCGGCAGTTCAAGAATTTGTTTGAGATCTGGCTTGAGGGCGACCATTACAAGTGGCGCGCCATGCGTTCCAATGGCGTGGATGAGCGATTTTGCACAGGCAACGCCGATCCCTTTGCGAAGTTCCAGGCTTGGGCCGCCACGGTGCCGCATACGTTGCGCAATCCGCTGTACCACTGGACGCACCTGGAATTGAAACGCTATTTTGACATCGAAGAACTGCTCGATGAAGCCAGCGCCGCCCGTGTCTGGAAGGAAGCCAACGAGCAACTCGCGTCGCCTCAACTAAGCACGCAGGGCATTCTCAAAAAATTCGACGTCAAGACGGTCTGCACCACCGACGACCCCAACGATGATCTGAGTGCGCATAAAGCCATCGCCCTCTCGAACCTGTCCACCACGGTGCTGCCCGCTTTTCGCCCGGACAAGGCGCTGGCGGTTGATCGACCCGAACAGTTCATTGCCTGGTTGAAGCGGCTTTCCGAAGCCAGTGACACGGATATCCACAACTTCGCTGCTTTGCTTGAAGCCTTGCGCATCCGCCATGACTATTTCCACACGCAGGGTTGCCGGATCTCGGACCATGGCATGAACCAGTCCTATGCGGATTTTTGCACGGAAAAAACCGCGGCGGCGATTTTCGGCAGGACCCTGAAGGGCAAACCGGCTTCGCCCGCCGAACACGCGCAATTCGGGGCGTTTATGATGTTGTTCTTCGGCCGGCTGGACGCGGAAAAGGGCTGGACCAAACAGCTCCATCTCGGCGCGTTGCGAAACAACAACACCCGCCTGCTGCGCCAATTGGGCCCTGATACCGGCTTTGATTCCATCGGCGACTTCCCGCAGGCGGCGGCGCTGGCCGTCTATTTGGATCGGTTGGACCAGGAAAAGGCGTTGCCCAAGACCATTATTTACAACAACAACCCCGCCGATAATTACGTGTTTGCGGCGATGTTGGGCAATTTCCAGGACGGCGCTATTCCGGGCAAGGTCCAACTGGGGGCCGGCTGGTGGTTCCTGGATCAGAAGGAAGGGATTGAGTGGCAACTCAACGCCCTCTCCAACCTGGGCCTGCTCTCCCGCTTCGTCGGCATGATCACGGATTCGCGTTCGTTTATGTCCTACCCGCGTCACGAATACTTCCGGCGCGTACTCTGCAACCTCATCGCGCGCGACGTGGAGAACGGCGAGATCCCGGATGACGACATGCTGATCGGTCCGATGATTCGCAATATCTGCTACGGAAATGCCAGGCAGTATCTGGCGCTCCCGGAAGCAGCCAACGGCTCAAACGGCGACAAACGCAAACGGGGCGCCGGCCGCTCCAACGGGGAAACCGCCCTGCGCCCCGGCAACAACAAGCATTGACAGCCTCGACGGCGCGCCTTTACGCCGGACCGTCCGCCACCGTCCGGCTCATCCGAAGGACGAGCCGCGACCGGTGGTGTCTTAATTTGAAAGGTGGGGACGCGCTGCGGCGCGTCCGGACGCGACGCAGCACGTCCTTGCCATTGGATGTATTCAACAAAAGTTCAAACTAAGACACTACACGGCGACAGGCGCCGCCGAGCCGGATCCGTAATCGATGACCCGGTTCCATTACTGGATTTTGTCCCACGTGGGACAAGGTTTTGCAATGGTGGATACTCATGATGAAAATCAGCGTTCCGCTCGCTCTGCTGTTGTTCGCGGTGCCAACCTTGTGCCCCGGGGCCACGCAACTTACGGTCCAGGCCATCAACAAGATGCCCATTGCCCGCGCCCGGCAAACGATCGAGCTTTCCGCCACAGACCTCAGGCCGCTCGGCGAAAGCGATCTTCGCAGGATTCATGTCCAGGACGCTGCGGGCGCAGAAGTGCTGTGCCAGGCCGTGGACACGGATTACGATGAATACCACGCGCCCGATATGGTGATTTTTCAGGCCGATTTTTCACCCGGCGAGATGAAATCGTTCAAGATCAGCGCGGGCAAAAAGCAGGAATACACCAAAAATGACTTCAAGGCCTACGGCCGGTTTGTGCGGGAACGCTTCGACGATTTCGCCTGGGAAAACGACCGGATCGCGCACCGGACTTACGGCCGGGCATTGGAAACCTGGAAAGGCGAGCCGCTGACCAGCAGCGCCATCGACATCTGGTCCAAACGCGTGCCTTCTCTCGTCGTCGATGATTGGTACATGGTGGACAACTATCACACTGACAAAGGGCAGGGCTGCGACGATTATTCGGCCGGCACCAGCCGCGGCTGCGGTGGCACCGGCTTATGGGCCGCAAACCGGTTGTGGGTCTCCCGCAACTTTGTCGATTCCAGGGTTCTCGCCAACGGCCCGATCCGTGTCCTGTTCGAGCTGGTTTACGAACCCTTCAATGTCAACGGAACAATGGTATCCGAAGTAAAACGCATTACGCTGGATGCCGGCAGCCAGTTGGATCGCTTCGAAAGCTTCTACAAACGGGAAAGCGGCGCCGAACCCCTGACGCCGGCGATCGGCTTCAAAAAGGTTCGCGGGGCTCAGAAGGATTTCAACGCGGAGCGCGGGTGGCTGGTCATCTGGGAACCGATGGAGAAGAACATGGGCATGCAGGGTCTGGCGGCGATCCTCGACAGCAACCGAGTCGATAAACTGACGGAAGATAAACTGAATGACCTGCTGCTGGTCAAGGCAGGCACAAACAATGCCGTCACTTACTGGGCTGGTTTTGCATGGGACAAGGCCGGGCGGTTCACGACCGCGGAGGCCTGGAAGACCTACGTGGATGAGTTCACCCGGAGGCTGCTTTCGCCTCTGGAACTCAGCGTTTCCGCCGAATGATTCCCGATGCCGGGTCGGGTCAGCACCGGAAGGAGAAGGCAAAACGACGCCCTGGCGGAGGGAAGTGCGGAATTATCAGAGCCATTTGCACAAAACCGACGAGTCACGCAGCAGGTCGTCGGCACGAACGGCATCGGACTGCAGTTGTGGGAAGGAACCTATTCTGGTCCCGCCAGCTCACAGCGTTTTTTCGGCCTCCTGTTCCTGCAGTAATCCGCCCCGGGTTGATTGGAGGGCACTGCTCCGTCAGTGCCCAAGAAATTGGAGGGCACTGCTCTGTCAGCGCCCAGGAAAACAAGGAAGCGACGAAGCGCTTCCCTCCGACGCGATCACAGATCGCGAGCGCGCTCATCCCGCCGCGGGCCGGCAAAATGAAGCGCTGCCAACTGGATAAAATTGTTTTCTCCCGGACTGGACTCCGCTATGGATATCCATCATGGCTGCGCCAGCATTGCCGACGGCTGACAGGTTTTGGGATCCATGGTTTCGCTGGTTTGCGCTCCGGCCGAGACTGACGCTTTTCTTGCTGGTGTTGGCCGCACTCGGCCCATTCATCACCAAACCGTTCAACGCGGACGATCCGCTGTTTGTCTGGGCGGCAAGGCACATCCAGTCTCATCCCGCAAATCCCTATGGGTTCGACGCGAACTGGTATGGCAGCTCGTCGCCGATGTGGGAGGTGACCAAGAACCCGCCTCTGGCCTGCTATTACCTCGCGGTCGCGGCGACAGTTCTTGGCTGGAGCGAACCGGCGCTGCATGGTGCTCTTTTGCTGCCCGCGCTGGCCGCGATCCTGGGAACGTACCGGCTGGCCCGCCGTTTCTCCAGCCAGCCGGCGCTCGCGGCGGGCGCGACCCTCTTCACGCCGGTGTTCCTGGTTTCCAGCAGCACCTTGATGTGCGACACATTGATGCTGGCGTTTTGGGTGTGGGCGGCTGTTCTTTGGGTGGAAGGCATGGAGAAGCTTCACGTTAGATCGGGCGCGCAACGGGACCATGAGCCAGAAAAAGCAACCCTCACCTCGACCCCCTCCCATCGGACGGTAGAGGGCGACCTCCGGTCGGGTGAGGGCTGGCTTGCGGGTGGAGGCGGTCCCTGGGTATTGGGGGCTTCCGCGGCATTGATGGCGCTGGCGGCGCTCACGAAGTATTTTGGGGCTTGTCTGATTCCATTGCTGGCCGCCTACAGCTTCATGGACCGACGCCGGATCGGATCGTGGGCGTTCTTTTTTCTCGTTCCCATCGCGGCGCTGGCCGGTTACGAATGGGCCACCCACGCGCTTTATGGAAAAGGGCTGCTGGCCGAGGCGGCGGATTACGCCAGCGCCACGCGGGTTTTGACAGCGGCAGGCGTGGCCAATGCGCTGACGGCGCTGGCATTCACCGGCGGTTGCCTGGCGGTGGCGACGTTTCTCTCACCGCTATTGTGGCGGCCGCAAGCGCTGGTTGCCCTGGCTATTTCGGTCACGGTCATGGGCGTCTTTGTTTTCACAAACAGCGCCATTCTGAAATCGTACGAGGAGTTGGCAGGGACTTCGCGTGGGTTCCTTGAAGTTCAGATCGTTTTTTGGGCGATCGGTGGAGCGAGCGTGGTGGCGTTGGCAGTTGCCGATGCCTGGTCCCGGCGCGATGCTGCTTCCTGGCTGCTGGCGTTTTGGGTATTGGGAACGTTCGTCTTCAGTGGATTCTTCAACTGGATTGTCAATGCTCGTTCCATACTGCCGATGGCTCCCGCCGTGGGTATTCTGCTGGCGCGCCGCCTCGAACTGGGCGGGGGTGCCCTGGCGCATCTCCGGGCGGGGCGGCCGCATGGCATAGCCATGTTCCCAAAGAAACCTTCCTCGGTCTGCCTCGCGGCGGGTGCAATCCTTGCCCTGCTGGTGGCTCGCGCCGATTTTCTGCTTGCCGGAGCCGTCCGAAACAGTGCGGAGTCGGTTTACGCGAAATACGGACGCGGCGGAGGAACGCTCTGGTTCGAAGGCCACTGGGGATTCCAGTTCTATATCGAACAACTCGGGCAAAACGCGAAACCTGTCGTCGCGGGAAGCTCCAGGCCCGCGCTCGGCGATTTCCTGGCCATCCCTCCCAATAACTCGAACATCAATGCCCCCGACCCCAACTATTGGCATCCACTCGAAGCCATGCTCTTCGGCGGACCGCGTTGGCTGACAACGACCAGCCGGGAAATCGGGGCCGGTTTTCATGCCTCGGTATACGGACCTTTGCCCTTTGCCTTCGGCCGTGTGCCGTCGGAAACCGTGTTCACCTATCACCTGGGTGCAGCCCCGCCAGCGGCGCCCCGCAAAGGGCCACCGCGATAACGACTGGTCGGAAGCGCCTTTTTCCAGCAGAAGCGGCGGCCCGTGCCGTCCGCATTTTTGCGGATAGTTGGCAGACGTGCCTATTTTTCAAGCCTGTGTGCACAAAAAAACACTGGCAGAGAGCATGATACTCTGATATAAAACTTTGACAGACGTAATTATAATTCATGTGAACCTATGAACCCCTTGAACTACTTATCACATCGGTTGGGCATTCGCTCATTGGTTGTTGTCGGCGCCGGTTGCTTGTTGTTGCAAAGCGCCCATGCCTCTCTGCTTTTCTCGGAGGGTTTCAACTATACCAGCGGGGGTAACTTGGGCGGGAACTTGAACCCTGGTGGAAATGCTTGGGGATCTGGAAACAATGCGTTGACGATTGCCAGCGGGAATCTGACTTATCCCGGCCTGCAGGATCTCGGCGGCAACGAGTTGTCCGTAGCCTGGGGTCCCCCCAACAGTGCCGGCAGCATCATAAACACTTTCGCCAATGTCACGAGCGGTACTATTTTCTACTCCTTCCTGCTCGATACGACGACGGCTCCCACCGGAGGCAACAGCTATCTGACGTCGCTGAATCCCGGCACGTCCGCTCCGAACGGGGGCTCGGACGCGCTCACTATTTATATCGGAAGCACTAGCACCGCCGGAAGCTATAGACTCGGGGTTCGCACTGGAAGCTCATCTCAGACTTACCTAACGGGACTCTCGGTGGGCAACACTTATCTTGTGGTCGCCGAGTATGACTTTGGGGCGGGTATGGCCAGCCTCTTCTTGGATCCGACCCCGGGTGCCAGCATGCCTGCAGCCGACATGACGGCTACGCCGGCGAGCGGGAAGGCGCCAACCTCCATCGACGATGTGGGATTCAAAGTCGTCTCCGGTTTCAGTGCAGGTTATTTAGTCGATAACCTTTTGATCGGCACGACGTGGGGCGATGTGACTCCTACTCCAGAGCCTTCGAGTTTGGCGTTGGCCGGCATGGGTGCGCTCGGTTTGGCCATTGCCCGGCGAATGCGTCGGTAGTTTCAGTTGCGTTATCTTCACCACAGGCGCTGGATTTCCTCAGCGCCTGTTTTTTTACGGAAAGGCCTGCCCGTTGCCGCCGACCTGTGATGGGCAGCCGTTCTGCGGTGGAAGGAGGTTAGGAAAACGAGTCGTTTCCAGACCAGACATAAAGGATGGCAAAGCACCGAGTTCCGTATAAAATCCGGGGCATAATGCCAAACCCGAAAAGTGCTCCCACGGAAATGGCATTCAGTCCGCAGCCAAAGACCGGGCAAAGGGCCGAACGCCGAAGGCTCTTAGGTGTTTGTATTTTGCTCACGATGACTGTGCTCGTGGTTTTTGGCCGGACATTGTGGTACGGATTCGTCAACTTCGATGATGATGCCTACTTCGCTCTTAATCCTCATGTCCAATTTGGCCTGACATGGGGTGGCATGAAATGGGCCTTTCAGGTCGGATACGCCAACAACTGGCATCCGCTCACATGGTGGTCTCTCATGCTCGACGCGCAGTTGTTCGGCACCGGGCCGTGGGGACCCCACCTCACAAACGTGCTTCTGCACGCGGCCAATGCGGTGCTGCTGTTCCTGCTGCTAAGGCGAATGACTGGCGCACTATGGCCCAGCGCGGTTGCAGCGGCGGCATTTGCGATTCATCCGCTACGGGTGGAATCGGTGGCATGGATTTCCGAGCGCAAAGACGTGTTGAGCGGACTGTTTTTCATGCTCACGCTGCTCGTGTATGCGCAATATGTGCGGAAGTCAGAAGTGAGAAGTCAGAAGTTGGAAGTCGGAAGTCAGACCCCGGATCCTGGACCTCTGTCCTCTGTCATCCGTCCTCTGCGCTGCGGCTGCTATTGGCTCGCTATCCTCTTTTTTGCGCTGGGTCTGATGAGCAAGCCGATGCTGGTAACGGTGCCGTTTGTGATGTTGTTGCTGGACTATTGGCCGCTGGGTAGAATGCAGAAGGCGGAAGAAGGCCGTATCCGTGGATTGATTTGGGAGAAACTTCCATTTGCATTGCTCAGCGCGGTCGCGTGCGCGATGACCCTGCTCGCCCAACGCGAAGGAGTCATGTCGACTGTCAAACTACCTATCACCGTCCGGTTCGACAATGCCCTGGTTTCCGGCGCAACCTACATCCTCCAGATGTTTTGGCCGGCAAACCTCTGCATATTCTATCCCTACCGGTTCGATGCGCCGCTTTGGCAAACCGCGGGAGCGGGCGCTCTCCTGTTTGGTGTCAGCTTCTTGGCGTTGCTGACAGCGAGGCGGATCCCCTGTTTCCCGACCGGCTGGTTCTGGTATTTGGGAATGCTGGTTCCAGTCATCGGGTTGGTGCAGGTGGGCAGCCAGCCGCATGCCGATCGTTACACGTACTTGCCGCACATCGGGCTGTGTCTCCTGCTCACCTGGGCGATCAGAGATTCGACGGTTTCCTGGCGCCACCGCACGTGGATCGTGGGCGTAGTCGCGGCAACAGTAATTGGAATCCTTATGGTGGGGGCCTGGCGACAGACCTGTTATTGGCGCAACAGCGAATCGTTGTGGGCGCACGCCTTGGCCTGCACCTCCGAAAACTTCACGGCTCATGATTACCTCGGCGCCGCGCTCGCGGTGCAGGGCCGGACAGCGGAAGCCATCGAGCAGTATCGCAAAGCTCTGGCGATTCATCCCGCGTTCGCCGATGCCCACAATGACCTGGCCGAGGCGCTTTTCAAGGAAGGGCGGCTGGATGAGGCGGCGGAGCACTTTCGCCGCGCCCTCGATCTCAACCCGCGCCTTGTTGCGGCGCATGACAACCTGGGTCTTCTGTTGGCTCAAAGGGGTCAGACGTCCGAAGCCACCGAGCACTTCCAGAAAGCCGTTGAGCTGGATCCTGAGTATGTCGAGGCGCAAAACAACCTGGGAACGATGCTGGCGGCCCAAGGCCGAGCCGCAGAGGCCGCCAAGCATTTCCAGAGAGTTCTCGAGATCATGCCCGATCACGCCAAGGCCCATTTTAATCTGGCCAATGTTTTTGCGTCCCTGGGGCGGTGGGATGATGCCGTGCTGCATTATGAGAGAGCGGCGGTGTTGGTGCCGGGATCTGCCCGCGTTCACTATCTGCTTGGCGTCGCCCTGGAACGCAAGGGAAAGTTCGCGCCTGCGATTGCACAATTCGAAAAAGTGCTGGAGCTGGAGCCCCGGCACGCCCCGGCTCAGAACAATCTTGCATGGCTGCTGGCGACGTGTCGGGACGCTTCGCTGCGCAATGGCCGCAGGGCGGTGGAATTGGCCCGCCAACCCGAGGAGCTTGCCGGCGGCAAATCCGCGGAGGTCCTCGACACGTTGGCGGCTGCCTATGCTGAAGCGGGAGATTTCGAGAAAGCGGTTGAAACCGCGAAACGTGCCTTGTCTCTCATCACCAACCAGACAAACAATGCTTTGACGGGCGCGCTCGAACTGCGGCTCAAACTCTACGAGGCCAATACCGCCTACCATGAAAGACAGTAACCGGCCGAACTCCCGACGCACGGTCCTCGGCGTGTGCCTTCTGCTGGCTGGGGTGGTGTTTTTGGTATTCGGCCAGACCCTGCGGTATCAATTCGTCAACTATGATGATGGCGGATATTTCTTTTCCAATCCTCATGTCAAAGCAGGATTGACCTCGAAGAGCGTGATTTGGGCGTTTCAGGCCGGATACGCGAGCAATTGGCATCCGTTGACTTGGTGGTCCCTCATGCTCGACGCGCAGCTTTTTGGAACGGGTCCGGCCGCGCCGCATTTGACGAACATCGTGATGCACGCGGTCAACGCGGTGCTGCTGTTTCTGTTGTTAAGGCTCATGACGGGGAGGCTATGGCCGGGCGCGTTCGTGGCTGCGGCGTTCGCCATTCATCCGCTGCGGGTGGAATCGGTGGCGTGGGTGTCCGAGCGCAAGGACGTGTTGAGCGGACTGTTTTTCATGCTCACGCTGCTGATGTATGCGCGCTACGCCCAAAAGATGTCGAGAGTCGAAAGTCGAGAGTCCAGAGTGGCCCTCACCCCAGCCCTCTCCCGTCCGACGGGAGAGGGTGGCCGAAGGCCGGGTGAGGGTTCCTCTGCCCTCGATGCTCGACGCTCGACGCTCGACCATGCGGCTCGCACTGTCCTAGGCCTTCGGCTCTCGGCTCTCGACTATGGCCTCGCGCTTCTGTTCTTTGCGCTGGGGCTGATGAGCAAGCCGATGCTGGTAACGGTGCCGTTTGTGCTGCTGCTGCTTGATTATTGGCCGCTGGGAAGAATGCAGAAGGCAGGAGACCCGATCCTGGGATTGATTTGGGAGAAGCTACCGTTTTTGTTGCTCAGCGCAGCCGCGTGTGCGATGACGCTGCTCGCGCAACGAGAAGGAATCAAATCGATGGTCGAGTTGCCGCTCGGTGTGCGGTTCGGCAATGCTTTGATTTCTTGCGTCACGTACCTTGTCCAAATGATCTGGCCGTTGAATCTGGCTGTCTTTTATCCGTATGATTTGGATGCGTCGATCTGGAAGGCCACTGGCGCCGGCTTGCTGTTACTGTCGATAACCGTCCTGGTGATTTTGGCTGCCAGGCGATCATCTTATCTGGCAGTAGGCTGGTTGTGGTATTTGGGGATGCTGGTGCCGGTGATCGGGCTCGTGCAGGTGGGCGATCAGTCGCATGCGGACCGCTACACGTATTTGACGCAAATCGGGTTGTGTCTGGCGGTTGTCTGGTGGGCCGGGGATTTGACGGGTTCCTGGCGCTATCGTCGCGAGGTGCTCGGCGCGGCGGCGTTGATTTTGCTTGCCGCCTGGATGGCTGTCGCCTGGAAACAGACCTCCTGCTGGCGCGATAACGAAACGCTGTGGACACATGCCCTGGCCTGCACTCCCGGAAACTTCACCGCCTACAGCAACATGGGCGCCACCCTCACCGATCAAGGCCGATTCGACGAAGCCATCGAGTATTATCGGAAGGTTCTTGAACTCAAGCCCGACAGCGCCGGGGCAGAGAACGATTGGGGCAAGTCGCTTATGGGTTTGGGCCGAAACGGTGAAGCCGCCGAGCATTTGCAGAAAGCAATCGAGATCGACCCCAACTGTGCAGAGGCGCACAATAACCTAGCCAACCTGCTCGCCGCGGAAGGCCGCACTGCCGAGGCCAGCGAACATTATCAGAAGGCCATCAAACTCCGTCCGGAGCGCGCGGAAATATACAATAACTTTGGCAACTTGCTGGCCGCCCAGGGACGGACTGCGGAAGCCATCCAACGTTACCAGAAAGCCATCGAGGTGGAGCCTGATTACGCCAGAGCTCATTACAACCTTGCCAATTTGTTCGCCGCTCAGGGCCGATGGGATGCCGCCGGCGCGCACTTTCAAAAGGCCGTTGGCATCAAGCCCGACTATGTGGAGGCGCACAATGATTGGGGCGCCATGCTGTTGGCGCGCGGTCAAACCGCTGAAGCCCTTCAGCATTTCCAAAAGGCGATCCGAAACAAGCCCGACTACGCTGAGGCAATCAACAATTTCGGAAGTGCGCTGGCCGCACAAGGCCGGGCCGACGCGGCCATCGAGCAATTCCAGAAAGCCCTTGAAATCAGGCCTGATTACGCCAAGGCTCGGTACAACCTGGCCAATATATTCGCCGCCCAAGGGCGGTTGGACGAAGCCGCCGAGCATTACCAGCGGGCAGCGGCCTTGATGCCGGATTCCACTCAGGCTCACTATCAACTCGGCCTCACCCTGCAACGCCAGGGAAAGTTCGCGCCGGCAATCGCACAGTTTCAGAAAGTCCTCGAACTTGATCGCCGGCATGTGGGCGCGCAAAACGATCTGGCCTGGTTGCTCGCGACCTGTCCGGAGGCGTCGCTGCGGAATGGCAGCCGGGCCGTCGAACTGGCCCGGGAGCTCGAGCAACTTTCCGGCGGCAACTTGCCCGAAATCCTGGACACGCTGGCCGCAGCCTATGCCGAGGCGGGAAGATTCGGCGAAGCGGTTGAAAGCGCGGGACGGGCGCTGAAGATCGCCGCCAGCCAGCACGACAAGCTCCTGGCCGACGGTATCCAGACTCGGCTCAGGCTCTATGAAACGAACCTTCCCTACCACGAAAAACCGTAGTCAGCATCTGCGCTGCGCCTCCAGGGGCGCGGTTCTCGGCCTGTGCGTCCTGCTGGCCTTGACTGTATTCCTGGTTTTCGGCCCGGCGCTGCGGCACGACTTCGTCAATTTCGATGATGAAGAATACTTCTCGACCAACCCTCATGTTCAGACCGGATTGACCTGGCCCGGCGTGAAGTGGGCTTTCAGCACCACGTACGCCAGCAACTGGCATCCCTTGACGTGGTTGTCGTTGATGGTCGATGTGAAGTTGTTCGGACCAGGCCCCTTGGGGCCTCATCTCACAAATGTCCTCCTGCACGCAGTCAACACGGTGCTGGTGTTTCTGCTCTTGCGCCGGTTGACCGGCGCGCAGTGGCGGAGCGCCTTTGTGGCGGCGCTGTTCGGTTTGCACCCGCTGCATGTCGAGTCGGTGGCGTGGGTGTCCGAGCGCAAGGACGTGTTGAGCGCGTCCTTCGGGCTGCTGACCCTGCTGATGTATGCGCGATACGCCGAAAAGCACTCGAGAGTCGAGGGCCGAGACTCGAGAGCAGCCCTCCCCCCGGCCCCCTCCCATCCGATGGGAGAGGGTGGTCCCGCCCACGTGGGACCGAGTGAGGGCCGGTGGAAATATGACTATTGGGTGGCGATCCTGTTCTTTGCCATGGGGCTGATGAGCAAGCCGATGCTGGTGACGCTGCCGTTCGTGATGTTGTTGCTGGATTATTGGCCGCTGCGCCGCTTTGAACTCTCGGCTTCCAACTTTCAACTCACAACTCACAATTCGCAACTCACAACCCACAATTTCCGGCTCTCAATTCTTTGGCGTTTGATTCTGGAGAAGCTGCCGTTCTTGGCGCTAAGCGTCGCCTCCTCGCTGGTGACCCTTTTGGCCCAACGAGATGCGCTTCAGCCTCTTACCCACATCGCCATGAGTATCCGGGCCGTGAACACCATCAACTCCTATGCGAGGTATTTGGGACAAACATTCTGGCCGCTGAACCTGGCGATCCCTTATCCGCATCCGGGGTACGGGACTCTCCGGCAAATCTGCGCGTCGGGGGCATTGCTCGTGGCGGTGACATTCGCCGTGATGCATTTGCGCCGCAAGTTTCCGTTCCTGGTCACAGGCTGGTTCTGGTATTTGGGTATGTTGATCCCTGTCATCGGACTGGTGCAGGTGGGGATGCAGGCCATGGCCGACCGTTATACCTATCTGCCGCTCATCGGGCTGTTCATCATGCTGGTCTGGGGGTGTGGTGAAGCGTTCGAGCGCCGGCGTTTGGGCAAAGCCGCTGCCTGGGGCGCGGCAGGCTTGATCCTCGCCGCTTGCGCCGCACGCTCCCGCGATCAACTGCGTTATTGGGAAAACAGTGAAACTCTTTTCCAGCGCGCGATCTCGGTAACGAAATACAATGACATCGCGTATTACAACCTGGGCGAATATTACCTGAAAACAGATCGGCTGGACGAGGCGATGGACAATTTTCGCAAGGCCATTCAAATCAGACCCGACTACGACGATGCCCTCAACAATCTCGGGGTGGCGTTGGCCCTGAAAGGGCAGCTTGACGAAGCGCTGGCGCGAATTCGGCAAGCCATCCATTACGAGCCGGGCAAGGCCGACGCCTACTACAACCTGGGCAATGTCTTTGTCCGGCAACGCAACCTGGACGCGGCTGCCGGCGCCTTCGCCGAGGCGCTGCGGCTCAAGCCCGACTACCCCGAAGCCCACAACAACCTCGCGACCACTCTCCTCCTGCAGGGACACCGCGCCGCCGCCATCGAACACTATCGCGAAGCGTTGCGATTGAACCCGAAACATGAAGTAGCGAAGCGCCAGTTGCAGGCATTGGGAGCGCTGCCCCCGGAGTAACCCCGGCCGGACCCGTGCCGTTGAGCGCACCACGAAACACACAGCGCGGCGCCGTCCCCACCACCGCAGCGCGGGACTTCCCCGCCCGCAGCGGGTGATGCCGCCACGACCGTTCGGACAGTCGAGCGCGCCCCCGAAATCCCGTCTGCTGCACCCGGGGACCGGCTGCGCGCGCCGCGAACGCCCGTGCACTTTTGTCCACCCTTTGTGCAAAACTTTAAGTTCGCAAATCAAACGATCTCGCTAAACTAAAATGCATGATTTCGCAGTCTCGACGGATCTGGTTGTTGCCCGTCGCAATGGCGCTCGCGATGGCGGCCGCCCTGGCTCAAAGCGACGAGGCCGTGTCCCCGAGCGCGGCCCAGGTGAAGGCGGCCGCGCAGGCCGCCGCGCAGGCATGGTCGAAAGTGCCCGCCATTCTCGCGCGCATCGTGCCGCCAACTTTTGTGGGCAACGATTTCGTGATCACGAATTACGGGGCGCTTGGCAATGGTTCGACGGATTGCTCCGGAGCGTTTCGCCAGGCGATTGAGGCCTGCCACGAAGCGGGCGGAGGGCGGGTGGTTGTTCCTTCGGGGACCTTTCTGACCGGGCCCATTCACCTGTTGAGCAACGTGAACCTTCATCTGGCGAGCGGCGCTACCGTCCGTTTCAGCACGAATACCACAAAGTACATGCCCGTCGTCTTCAGCCGCTACGAATGCACCGAGGTGATGAACTACTCGCCCTTAATTTATGCCTGCGGGCAGGAAAACATCGCCATCACCGGCCAGGGCACATTGGATGGACAGGCTTCTCTCGGAGTCTGGTACCGGTGGAAACAGACCGGCGCCGATGCCCGTCGAGCAATCGAAATGGGCGGCCAAGGGGTGCCCGTCGAGCAACGGGTTTTCGGGGAAGGATTTCATCTGCGGCCTAACTTCATCGAGCCCGTTCGCTGCCGCAGTGTGCTCGTCGAAGGCGTGCGCATCGTCGATTCGCCCATGTGGGTGCTCCATCCACTGTATTCCACCAACGTCACGATTCGAGGAGTGACGGTGGACACCAAGGGACCCAATACCGACGGATGCGACCCCGACTCCTGCACCGACGTGCTCATCCAGGACTGCACTTTCAGTGACGGCGACGACTGCATCGCCGTCAAATCGGGTCGTGACGCGGATGGGCGGCGGGTCAACATCCCCTGCCAGAACATTGTGATCCGCAACTGCACTTTCCGTGAGGGCCATGGCGGCGTAACCATGGGCAGCGAAACTTCCGGCGGCATCCGCAATGTCTTCGCGGAGCACTGCCGCTTTGACAGCCCGGATCTGAATGCAGCGATGCGTTTCAAGACAAATCCAGCCCGGGGCGGTTCCATCGAAAACATCTACCTGCGAAATTGCGCGGTCAAAACCGCCAAAGTCGGCATCCATATGACGATGCGATACGCCAGCAGCGGTGCGCGGGACGGCAAATCGATGCCCGTCGTGCGGAATATCGATATTCGCAATTCAACATTTGCCCATTTGACCCAACAGGGTATCTTTATCGAGGGCTATTCCGAGAAGGCCCGCATAACCGACGTGACGATTGCCAACTGCAGCTTCGCGGCGGCCCCGGCGGCGAATATGATCACCAATGCCAGCCGTGTTTACGTGATTGGCACCCATGGAAGTGGGCGCGAATGGCGATTTTAGTGCACTTTTTTCAATTTCAATTGCAGCCTCAGTGGGTTGCTTCAGAGCCGCATTTTGTCTATTCTTTAACCATAGACAACATAACGCACAAAGCGCTATAAAATGTCCCAAGTGTATGGAATCGATACCTGACCTCCCGCCATCTCAAGTGCGGCTCACGCTTGAGCCTCAAGGCAAATCGCCTCGTTCGTGCAAATCACACGCCGGGTTTACGCTGATTGAATTGCTCGTGGTCATAGCAATCATCGCGGTGCTCGCTGCGCTGCTGCTGCCCGCCCTTGCCAAAGCAAAACAAAAAGCCTGCCGGATAAGCTGCGTTTCCAACCTCAAACAGGTGGGTGCCGCGCTGACAATGCGGGTGGATGACAATGACGGTTGGTTGCCGCCGGAACCGGTCGCTGAAAACGTAAATCCCAAAGCGCTCTCTCGAAGCCAGGCGCCCGTTTATAGTAACGTCTCGAGCACGAGCTATTTTAAAGAGAATCTGGCATATTATATCGCAGCTTACATGGGCCTGCCGCAGCCTCAGGATCTCGGCGCCGGAACAAACGTTATCAAGGCATTTGTCTGCTGCGGCTATGTCAAGAGTATGCCCAACAACAGCTATAGCACTACGTATCGGCCCGAGTTTGACGCCCAGGGCCCGTTTACCGGCGCGCAGTGCTACTCCGTCACCCGGACAAACAATTACCCTAACTCCCTGCTGGCTCCCTATGGTTATCCGTTTGGCGATGAAAACTCGCCTTTCCCAATGGACAGGTCCATGAAACTCTCCACTGTCATGGGTGTAGGACAATCGTGCGACATTTGGGTGGTTGCAGATTTTGACATCCAGGCGGTCAATAACCCCTCGAGCTTGGGCAAATACCTCGGCAACATGGCCGTAAAACCCGTCCACGGCGTCGTTCGCAACTTCCTCTTTTTCGACAATCACGTGGGAGCGAAGAAAGCCACGACGTACCTGGAGTACTGAAAGCTCCGACATTTCGCCGCCTGTAGCCTGAAGACGCAGCAGGTGTGCTTCTTAAGCGGCTGTCCTGGCAAACGGGACAGCCGCTGATTTTTTCCACAAACGGATGGCTCTCGAGGGCGCTGGCCCCACCACCTTCACAGCCCAGCCGGGACTTTGGGCAGTACAGCCCCCCTGTTGCACGTGTCCCGGCGGAATCGAAGGGCACTGTCAGGCGGCGCCTTGACCGGGTTCGCAGTCTTTTACCGGGAATGACGGCCGGATAGGCAAAAAAGGGTGAAAAAAAGCTAAAAACAATTAGTGACTCCGTCTGAAAATGCAGGCAGGCTTCCCCGGTCAGTTTTTGTTTCATTGTCTGAGAAAGTGGAATAACCATGCAAACACGATTCGTCTTAACACAAGCGGACATTCCCAAGAGTTGGTACAATTTACTCGCCGATTTCCCCGAACCTTTGCCGCCGCCGCTGCACCCTGGCACCAAACAACCGATCCCCCCGGAGGCGCTGGAAGCGATTTTTCCCAAGAACCTGATCGCGCAGGAAGTCAGCCCGGAGCGGTGGATTGAAGTCCCGGAGCCCGTGCGCGACATTTACGCGCTGTGGCGGCCGACACCGCTCTTGCGCGCTGTCCGCTTTGAAAAGGCGCTGCAGACACCCGCGCACATTTACTATAAATACGAAGGCGCCAGCCCGGCGGGCAGTCACAAGCCCAATACCGCGGTCGCCCAGGCTCACTTCAACAAGGTTGCCGGGACCAAGCGGCTTGCCACGGAAACCGGGGCAGGGCAGTGGGGTGCGGCCTTGTCGTTGGCGAGCAGGCTGTTTGGCCTGGAATGCAATGTTTACATGGTCAAGGTCAGTTACCAGCAAAAGCCCTATCGCCGGATGCTCATGCATACGTGGGGCGCGACCGTGCATCCGAGTCCCAGCGACCAGACGGAGTACGGACGCAAACTGCTGGCAGAAGATCCGAACTGCCCCGGCAGCCTCGGCATCGCCATCAGCGAAGCCATCGAAGACACCGTCAAGCATCCGAACACCAAATACTCTCTCGGCAGCGTGCTGAATCACGTTTGCCTGCATCAGACCGTCATCGGGCAGGAAGCCATCAGGCAGATGGAAATGGCCGGGGAAGAGCCGGATGCCATTGTCGCTTGTTGCGGCGGCGGCAGTAATTTTGCCGGGCTGGCGTTTCCGTTCATTCGCAAAAAGATCACGGAGAAAAAGAACTATCGCATCGTCGGCGTCGAACCCACGGCTTGTCCTTCGCTCACCAAAGGCGAACTGCGTTATGACTTCGGCGACACGGCGGAGACGACCCCGCTGCTGATGATGTACACGCTCGGCCACAAGTTCATGCCCCCCTCAATTCACGCCGGCGGGCTGCGTTACCACGGCATGGCGCCGATGGTCAGCCACGCGCTCAAACTGAAACTGATCGAGGCCGAAGCGTATCATCAGACAAAAGCCTTTGAAGCGGGGACGCTCTTTGCGCGCACCGAAGGCATTGTCCCCGCGCCGGAAACGGCTCATGCCATCGCCTCGGTCGTGCAGGAAGCGACCCGGGCGCGCGACGCGGGCAAGAAACGAGTGATTCTTTTCAATTTTTCCGGCCACGGCCTGCTCGACCTCAGCGCGTACGAAACGTATCTGACCGGCAAATTGCAGGATGTTTAATCCCAACCCCAATTCTCAGAAATGCAACCAATGAAGACTCAATCACTCCGTCTCGTCCTGGCGGCTGGCCTCGCGGCCCTGCCGGGTTTGCTCCAGGCCCAACCCACAGCCCATTACGTGCCCGGTTCCGAAGGCATCAAGGGCGCATCGTTGCCCCCGCCGGGGATCTACCTGCGCGATTACAATGTCGCCTATTACGCCACGAGCGGGAACGACTCGGCCGGCAACAAAGATACACCCCCAAATTTCGAGGCGTTCACGTACGCCAACGTTCCCCGTGTAATCTGGATCACAGACACAAAACTTCTCGGTGGCTACGTCGGCGTGGATGCCCTGCTGCCCCTGGTTTATCAGAGCGTGATAGCCGGCCCTTTCGACAGCAGCACCTTCGGCATCGGAGACTTTTTCGCGGAAGCGACGCTTTCCTGGCACATCCAACAGTTTGATTTCTCCGCCGGCGCCGGAGTGTGGGCGCCGACCGGCGACTCCGCTCCTCCCCCAACGACGCGCGTTGGCGCGGGGTTCTGGACGCCCATGCTCACCGCCGGAGCGACATGGTATATAGACCAGGAGAAAAGTTGGGCGGTGTCTGCGCTCAATCGTTACGAGTTCAACACCGAACAGCGTGATACGCACATTACGCCCGGACAGGCTTACACGCTGGAATGGGGCATCAGCAAAACCCTGGCCAAGGTCTACGACGTCGGCCTGGTGGGCTACTATCAGCAGAAGGTGACCACCGACAGTGGCACTGGCGCATCGAAGGAGCGTGACCGCGTCGCCTCCATCGGTCCCGAAGTTAGCGTGGCATTCCCGAGCTGGATGACGTTTGTGTCCCTCCGTTACGAATACGAGTTTATGGCGGAGAACCGTGCGCAAGGGCACACCATCACCCTCACCCTTACGCATCGATTCTGAACCAGCGCATCGCTTTGCCGAAAGCCGGCTGGGCAGTTCCCTGCCGGCTTTTTGCTTTTCGCGACGCAGTTGAACCGGCCGCAGAAGCTCCTCTTGGAGGGAAGTGCTCCGTCGCTTCCCCATCTTTCCGATCGGGGCGCCGACGGAGCGGCGCCCTCCAGGCTTTCACTCCTCTCACGGTGAGGGCCGCGGCCGCTTTCGTGAGGAACGAAGGGCGGGTTTGTCGGCTTTCGGCGGAGGCGGGCGCTTGCGGAAACGTCGGCGGGCGATACGTCAACATACCTTAGCTCAATAGCACAAAAACAAGTGCTGCGGCATCAAGAGGTTTCGCGTGGGAAGAAAACGCGAAGCGTTCGGATTGCGGCGATGCATCGGCGTAGCGGTGGTTGTCAGACCCCGACCGCTATTAGCGGCTTTCTGACGGAAGCGGTGCTGAAGCCCACGTACTCCAGACTCTTCGCGTGACTTGGTGCCATCAAACTCTTGCTTCCCCTTTGGTCCTGCTTCACGTATAACAGTGCCAACGGAAGCGTTTCGGACCATTTATGTGCGGAATCATCGGATACGTCGGGAAAAAGACAGCAGCGCCGATCCTGCTTGAAGGATTGCGGCGGCTGGAATACCGCGGCTACGACAGCGCCGGGGTAGCGGTGTTGCATGAATCGAATCTCCTGGTCCGCAAAAAGAAGGGCAAGATTGATGAGGGCCTCGCGCCGGCGCTGGCCAATGAGCCCGCCGCCGGACAACTCGGCATCGGCCACACCCGCTGGGCCACCCACGGCCCGCCCTCCGACGAAAACTCGCATCCGCACCTGGATCAATCCGGCAAAATCGCAGTCGTCCACAACGGTATCATCGAGAATTTCGACCGGCTCAAAGACAAGCTGCTCAAAACCGGTCATCAATTCCGATCGGGTACCGATACGGAAGTGCTCGCTCATCTGATTGGTGAGCATTACGTGAAATATCGCGGTAAGAACTCCGATGCGAACCCTTTGACTTTGGCGGTCTGCGATGCCCTGCGGGAAGTCATCGGCACTTACGGCATCGCCGTCATCAGCGCCGAACAACCCGACACCATCATTGGCGCGCGACGCGGGTCGCCGCTGATCATCGGCATCGGCAACGGCGAGAACTTCCTCGCCAGCGACGCCAATGCCATCGTCGCGCACACGCGCCAGGTGGTTTACCTCAACGATTACGATGTGGCGACCGTGACGCGCGACCGGTTCGACGTGCAGAATCTTGGCACCAATACGGCCAACGTGCAGGTGAGCCGGCTCGAATTCAGTTCCGAAGACGCCGAACGCGGCGAGTTTTCGCATTTCATGCTCAAGGAAATCTTTGAGCAACCGCGTGCGCTCGAGAACGCGTTGCGCGGCCGCATGGATTTCGAGGGAGCGACCGCCCGGTTCGGCGGTTTGAACATGACGGCGGCGGAACTGCGCTCGATCGAGCGGATTATCATCGCGGCCAGTGGCACGAGCTGGCATGCGGCATTGGTGGGCGAATACCTGATCGAGGAACTGGCGCATCTGCCGGTGGAAGTCGAGTTCGCGCATGAATTCTGCTACCGCAACTGCCCGCTGGAGCGCGACACCGTGCTGCTGGTCATCTCGCAATCGGGGGAGACCGCGGACACGCTGGCGGCGCTGCGCGAGGCCAGGCGGCGCGGCCATCGCACGCTGGCTATCGTCAACGTCGTTGGCAGCACCATCGCCCGGGAATCCGACGGCGGCATTTACATGCACGCCGGACCGGAAATCGGGGTCGCTTCCACGAAAGCTTTTGTTTCGACGCTCGCCATTCTGTCACTGTTGGCGGTGCATCTGGGCCGGATGCGAATGCTGTCGGCCAATCGGGCGCTGGAAATCCTGCGCGCGCTGGAGGCCGCGCCGAAGCAGGTGGAGGCGTTGCTGGCCCAGGATCAAAACCTGAAGAAACTCGCGCTCAAGTACGCCAAGGCCGAGGACTTCTTTTTCCTGAGCCGGGGTTACACCTTCCCGATTGCGCTGGAGGGAGCGCTGAAACTCAAAGAGATCTCTTACATTCATGCGGAAGGCTATTCCGCCGCCGAGATGAAGCACGGCCCGATTGCGTTGATTGACGCCAAGACCCCTACTGTGTTCCTTGTCCCGCAGGATTCGATGTATGACAAGACCATGGCGAATCTGGCGATGATTCGAGCCCGCAAAGGTCCGATTATCGCCCTCGCGACCGAAGGCGACAAACAGATCAGGAAGGTGGCTGACGACGTGATATACCTGCCGCCGACGGCGGAGCCGGTGTATCCGATCCTGGCCTCCGTGCCGCTGCAGCTATTTGCGTATCACATCGCTGTCGCCCGCGGTTGCGACGTGGACAAACCCCGAAACTTGGCGAAGTCGGTTACGGTGGAGTAGCTGCGCTGGTTGTCGCAGGGTCATGTACTGTGTGAACAAAATAAAGTTTTGAACTTGTGGATGGCGAATTGCTAATTCTCGCGTTCAGAGGATGCGTTTGGCGGTCTGGTCGCTGGGGAGAGCTCCCCGTAAAGTCCTCGCGTGATGAGAGTCTTACTCGGGCTGCTCGCGCATTTGATGGCCACGTTGGCTACTCTGCTCGGACCTGGCGGGGTCAAGGCGGTAGTCGCCCAAAACCTGCTCCTCAAACAGCAACTGCTGATGCTCAATCGTTCCCGGAGGCGAGCACCCAAGCTGGGCGCCTCTCAGCGGCTGCTCTTGGGGTTCTGGTCGTTGTTTCTGAATCCGCGCCGGCTCTTGCGCAGCGCCGTTATTGTCAAACCCTCAACCCTGCTCAGATTTCATACGGCCCTCAAGGCACACAAATACCGGCGGTTGTACTCCCCAGGCCGGGGGCGTAATCACGGTCCCAATGGACCAGCCTCAGAACTGATCCGAGCCATCGTTGAACTCAAGCAGCGCAATCCGCGCTTTGGCTGTCCCCGGATTGGGGAGCAGTTGGCTAAAACCTTCGGTATCGAGATCGACAAGGACGTGGTCCGGCGGGTTCTGGCGGCGCATTACCGACCCGAGCGTGGCGTGGGTGCTCCGTCCTGGCTTACGTTGCTTGGGCAAACCAAAGACAGCCTTTGGAGCTTGGACTTATTTCGGGTTGAATCGATCCTGCTCAAGACGCATTGGATCTTGGTCGTGATGGATCAGTTTACGCGTAGAATCATTGGCTTTGGGGTGCAGGCGGGCGCAGTGGACGGAGTCGCACTTTGCCGCATGTTCAACCAGGCCATTGGTGGTCAGGGCCTTCCCGTGCGGTTGAGTTTGGACCACGATCCTCTGTTTGAGTTCAAGCAGTGGCAAGCCAATTTGCGGGTCCTGGAAATCCAAACCATCTGCACCGTGCCTTACGTGCCGGTTTCACATCCGTTTGTCGAGCGGCTCATTGGCACCATCCGCCGGGAGTATTTGGACCGCTGTCTTTTCTGGAACGTCCATGACCTGAAGCGGAAGCTGGCGACTTTCCGGTGCTATTACAACCAATCCCGTGTGCACCAGGGCTTGGCGGGTGACAGGCCCGAAGAAATGGCAGGCGCTGATGCGCCACCGCAACGAGCCAGTCTCCAGAATTACACCTGGCAGTCCCATTGCAACGGGCTTTTTGAGCTGCCAATCGCCGCCTGAGTAACAATTAGCCATGCACAGGTGAATTCTTTATTGTGCCGATTGGCTTGATTCTTTCTGCAGTAGTGCTAGTCTTACCGCATGATTGCGAAAGTATCAGTTAAAGGGCAGACGGTGATTCCGGAAGCCATTCGCGAGCAGGCGCGCATCAAGGCCGGCGATCAACTGGACGTTGGTTACGCCAATGGCCTGATTGTGATGCGCAAACGTCGGGCCTTGACACCGGTGCGCGTCCGTTCGCTGCTCTTGGCTGGACGGGAACTGCCCGAAATATCCGCTACCGACGAAGCCGCCGTCACGCGTGTCATTGAACGCGTCCGCCGCCGGCGCAAACCATGAGGGTCGTCTTCGACACTAATGTGGTGGCGAGCGCGAGTTTCTGGCGGGGCAAGCCATTTGACTGTCTGACCGCATGGGCGAAGGGCCAATGCGAAGCGGTGGTCAGTCCGGCACTGCTCGCCGAATACCACGAAACGATTGATGAACTGCGCTTGGAATATCCTGACCGGCAGCCCGTCGAATGGGCGGAGGCACTGGGTGAGTCCGCCGTGCTCGTATTTCCTACAGATCGCGCCACTGGAGCTACGGGTGATCCCGACGACGAAATGATTTTGGAATGTGCGCTGGCGGCAGAAGCAGATTGCATCGTGACCGGCGACAAGAAGCATTTGCTACTGCTGCGAGAGTTCCAAAACATTCCGATTGTCAGCCCGGCAGATCTCCTGCGCCGTCTGAAAAGTTGATAATGCCCGTGTGGTCAAAATGTTCATCCGGAATAGAATGGGGCAGGGGAGGGGGCAGAAGTTCGTTAGCGGAAGTGATCTCCGTTGGAATGAGATATCCTGAGCCGGCAGGGCAGGTTGATTGTCGGGCCAAGCGGCGTGCGCTCAGGAGCACGAGCTGTGGGTAGCGAAAACTGCGTAGCTGGCCAAAAGGGATGAGTTTTCCGGCCGCCAGCCAGCCTGTTCGGCCGTGTTCTCTTTGGTTGCGACCCTCCTCCGCGTCCTCTGCTCCGGGTTTCAAGCTCACCGGCAACTCATGCTGGAAAACTTGGCCCTCCGCCATCAACTGGCCGTGCTCAAGCGCTACGTCCCCAAGCCAAAGCTCAGAAGGTGCTGCTGCAGCGGTACTCGGCCGACTGGCAGCGGCTGCTGGCGTTGGTTCAGCCGCGGACCGCCGTTGGTTGGCATCGAGCGCGTGCTCGAAACCATTCAGTTCCGTCCAGTTCACAACTTTATTTTCTGCCACTGAGGGTCGCTGGGCAAACTTCGACAGCCAGTTCACAACTTTATTTTCACTCCACATGTACTCGGGGAATAGAGTTGGGAACCAGGTATTAAAGTCGGGAACTCTGGAATAAAGTTGGGAATCCAAGTCCTTTCTTGGGGCTCATCGCAGGGAACAAAGTTTGGAACTTGCGCGCAATGGCGGAGTCAGATTTCCAGTTCTACAAAGGCGGCGATGACCTGCTGATCCGCGCCGCACGAGTGCGGCGGATCGGCCCTTGATGGCAACGGGCACGAAGCCGGCAGCTTCAGTTTCTGCCAACTGCATCAAAAGGCGTTGATTGCGCTTTGCGTGGTGCGCTGTATTCTCTCACGCCGAGCTGATGAAACCATCCAGAAGACGGATCGAACTTGCTTGGACTGTGGGCTTCAGCAGGGATTCCAGATTTTCGCCGGAGGAGTTCGTCCCGGCGACGGTCCCAGGAGCCGTTCAACTCGACTGGGCTCGCGCCAGGCGCTGGCCTTTGCCGGAATATGCCCCATTGAAGTTCACCGCCAGCGATAACGTTGTGGTCGCGACGGACTATGCCTGGATGGAGGAGGTTTTTTGGCTCTATCGCACGCGACTCGACTTCGAGCGTCCGCGTCGGGGTCAGCGGCTCTTCCTCGTGATTGGGGGAGTGGATTACAAATGGGAAGTGCGGCTGAATGGACGGACTCTCCACCGCTACGAAGGGATGTTCGCGCCATTTGAAGCCGACCTGACGAGCCGCGCCAGGCCAGGCGATTTGCTGGAGGTGTTGGTCTGGCCTGCGCCGCGGTGGCGCCGCCTTTCCGCCGAGAGCGCCTTGCCGCTTCATTTCTGCAAACCGCCTTTCAGCTACGGCTGGGACTTTCATCCACGCCTTGTTCCCCTGGGCATTTGGCAGGATGCTTTCCTGGAGATCCGGCCCGCTTGCCATTTAAAGTCAACCGAAACGCTTTACGAACTGTCGGAGAAACTCGATCGCGCTGACATTCGGCTGGAAGTGGTGCTGAACCAGGCTGGGCCGGGACTGCTCCGATGGCGCGTTTTAGATCCGCAAGGCAGGCGGGTGATTGATCGCGAGGCCAGATTGCGTTGCACCCGGATCCTGCTCCGGGCTACCATCGAGCGACCGCAACTGTGGTGGCCGAATGGGCAGGGGGCCGCGGCGCTTTACCGCTCCACAACGGAATTGCTGGACGGCAAGGGAAACCGCATCGATACCCAAACGGTTCGAGTGGGTTTTCGCCGGATTCGGCTGGTGCCCCATGAATTGAATTGGAACGACCCGGACATTGCCGGGTTTCCGGTCACCCGCAACAAGCCGCCGATTACCTTCGAAGTCAATGGGCGTCGCACTTTTGCCAAAGGCTCCAACTGGGTGAGTCCGGATCTTTTTCCCGGCCGCATTCGTGACCGGACCCTACGACGGCTCCTGGATCTTGCCAGGACATCGCACTTCAACCTCTTGCGATGTTGGGGTGGCGCTCCGGTACCGAAGGATTCTCTTTACGAGATGTGTGACGAACGGGGGTTGATGGTGTGGCAGGAGTTCCCGTTGGCGTGTGGACGTTATGAAGGCACGCCCGATGATCTCCGGGTATTGGACCGGGAGTCCCGCTCGATCATCCGGCGATTGCGATCCCATCCGTCGCTGGCGTTATGGTGCGGCGGGAATGAACTCTTTAACGCCTGGTCGCGCATGACGGATCAGGATCTGGCCCTGCGGCTGCTCCACCGCAACTGCTATGCTCTGGATCGCGAACGTCCTTTCCTGATGACGTCACCGCTGTTTGGTTGGGCTCATGGCGGCTACCAATTCAGATTGGCGAACGGCCAGGAAGTGTTCGATTACTTCGCAAAGAGTCGATGCACCGGTTATACCGAGTTTGGCGTGCCGGCACCCGCCGGCGTTGATCTGCTGCGACGAATCATCCCGGTGGACGAACTCTTTCCCCCACGTCCAGGGACTCAATGGGAGGCGCGACATGCCTTTGGCGCGTGGAGCGCGGCGAAGGAGGTGTGGTTGGATTTGCCGTGCGCCGAGCACTATTTCGGCCCCGCCAAGAACCTGGAACAAGTGGTGGAGCGGGGGCAATTGCTGCAAAGCGAAGGCTTGAAATGCATTTTCGAGGAGGCACGCCGACAGAAACCGGTGTGCTCGATTGCATTGAATTGGTGCTTCAATGAGCCCTGGCCGACCGCGGCAAACAACAGCCTCGTTTCCTGGCCGGCCAGTCCCAAGCCCGGGTTGAAAGCGGTCGCCGCGGCGCTGCGTCCAACATTGGCGAGCCTGCGAATTCCCAAGTTCTCGTGGAAGGCGGGCGAGACCTTCACGGGTGAACTATTCCTGCTGAACGATGCGCCCCGTGCCATTCCTGCAGGGGTCATTGAAGTCTATCTCGTCAACGGCAGGGTGGAGCGCTTGCTGCTGGCGTGGGAGCATCCAGGCACGGCCGCAGGGGCCAACCTGCAGGGTCCCGGCTTGAGATGCAAGTTGGGTGACCTTGGGCCCTCGTTGTTTGTGGTGGCGCTGCGGGTTCAGGATCATCCTGCATGGAATTCCGTTTACACATTGCATTGCGCCTGCAGCGACAGGTATAAATGGCGGAAGGCATGAGTTACAAACTTTGGTCTCCGCTGAAGACCCACTTCAAATGCGGATAATCCGTATTCACGCGATCGACCGAGAGGGCACATTGAACCTGCTGGAAAGCAAACTCAGGAGCGCCGCAAGGTTCACAACGCCTTGACCTGCTTCATGAAACGAAGCGTCATTAACCGCCTGATTCGTTCAGCTGAAACCTGCTATCGCGCCCATGGCTGGGCGCTTCCCCCCAATGCGCAGTGGGACGTGACTGATTTTGGCCTCGGCAACTGGCGTAAATTCGGTCTGGTTTTGGTAAACCTTGCAGAGGAACCGGAATACTGTGAGAAGCTGATGTACGCGCTCTATGAAATGACCACTCCCGCTCATTGCCACCGAAAGAAGAAGGAAGACATAATCTGCCGGTGGGGAAAACTGGCGGTGCGGGTTTGGGCCGCGCATCCCGGCGAAACGGGTAACGAAAATTTTATTCTTCCAATAAATCACGAACCTTTCACTGTATATTCAAACGGTTTGATTGAACTGGAGGCAGGCTCGCGGGTAACCCTTGTTCCAGGGGTCTATCACGAATTTTATCCCGTGTCGGATGAGTGCATCATCGGTGAGGTTTCAACAGCCAACGATGATTTACACGACAATTATTTTGTAAATCCTGAGATCGGACGTTACCCAGGAGTGGAAGAAGACGAACCCGCGGGGATGCGACTTGTAAGTGACAAATGAAAATGGATTGTGAATAAGCATTTGAAGGAGGACACCCGTGGAATCGCATAGTCTTGAAGCGATCTTTTCGGGAATCCGAGCCCTAAACGTAGGTGTAATCGGCGATTTCGCGCTCGACATGTATTATAACGAGTGCGGCCCCATTGGCGAAAACTCGCTTGAAACGGGCCGGCCGGTGTCCGGAGCGACAGCGCCGCGCACTGCGCCGGGAGCGGCAGGCAACCTTGCGAAAAACCTCGCCGCCTGGCACCCGGCATCGCTGCACCTGTTTGGCATCATCGGCGATGACATTTTCGGACGGGAACTGCACCGGCATTGCACTGCGCTGGGCGCCCGGTGCGATTACCTCGTGGGGCAGGGCCGCGAGTGGACCACCTATGCGTATATCAAACCGATGCGGGAAGGCGTCGAGCAAGACCGTCTGGATTTTGGCGTGGCGAACCGCATGAGCGATGCAACGGTTGCGCACGTCCTTGACGGGCTTGAACGCGAGATAGAGCGGCTCGACGTTCTATTTATCAACCAACAGATCCGCCCGTCGCTCCTCTGCGCCGGAACCACGCAGAGGCTCAACTCCATTATCGCCCGCGGCCGCCTTGTGCTCGCGGACTGCCGAAGCTATGCGACGCGGTTGAGGAACGCCATTATCAAAATGAATACCCGCGAACTGGCTGCCGCTCTCGGCCGCGATGAGCCGGATCCGCGCTCCGACCGCGAATGCGCGTCTGCGGCAATGGCCGCCCGCACGCACCTCAATAATCCCGTGCTCTTGACACGAGGTGAGTACGGGCTGGTGTTTGTGGCCGCCGACAACACGACGCATGCGGTCCCGGGCCTCGCCATTATAGCGGAGACCGATGCCGTCGGCGCGGGCGATGCCTGTATCAGCGCGCTGGGGGCGGCGCTCGCCACGGGGGCGCCGGTCGCCGAAGCCCTGCATTTTGCCAACCTTGCGGCGGCCGTGACCGTAACCAAGACCGGCGAGACTGGAACGGCATCGGTGGAGGAAATCGGCGAACTGCATCGCGAACAGACATACATTTACAATGCGGATACCGCGGATGATGTCAGAACCGCGCGGTATTTGGATGCCTCCGAAATCGAAGTCATTCGCGCGCCGGCGGAGTCGACAATCCGGGCCGCAATACTGGACCACGACGGCACCATTTCAACATTGCGCCAGGGCTGGGAGAAAGTGATGTTTGACGTTTGCATGGAATGCGTCTGCGGCGCTGGAAATTCGGCGCCGGCACCCGCCGTTTCGAGCGACCGTTTCCGCCGTATCCAGGACAGGGTGCGGCGCATGATAGAAGCCACGACCGGCGTGCAGACGATTCGCCAGATGCAGTTGCTGGCGGACATGGTGCGCAGCGAAGGGATTGTCAGGCGCGACGCCCTGCGCGGCCCTGCCGAATACAAGGCGCTCTATCTGCAGCGGCTTCTTGAGGAAGTGAAGCGTCGAATTGTGAAACTGCGCACCGGCGAACTTCGTCCGGAAGATTTTACGATGAACGGGGCGAAAAAATTCATCGAAATGTTGCGGCAGAAGGGATGCACGGTGTTTCTTGCAAGCGGCACCGATCAGCAGGATGTCGAAGCCGAGGCGGAGGCACTCGGCTATGCGCACTTGTTCAATGGCGGCATATTCGGTTCGCGCGGCAACGAAATCGGCGACGCCAAGCGACTCGTGTTGCGGCATATCCTTTCCTCAATGTCGGTGTCCGGCGATGCAATACTGATTGCCGGTGATGGGCCGATGGAGATGCGTGAAGGCAAGCAGGTAGGCGCGATCTGCCTGGGAGTCGCCAGCGATGAAATCCGGCGGTACGGGTTGAACGCGGACAAGCGACGACGGCTTATACGGGCGGGCGCCGATGTTATCGTTCCTGATTTTTCGCAATGCGACCAACTGGTGAAATGCCTTTTTTGTTGACAGCAAGAAAGAATTGCCACGGATGCGGCGAGAGATGGCTTTATGCTCACACGAATCGCTTTGAATAGGGGATGGAAGATGGGATGGAGTGACTATTGCGCAGACTATCCCTCTTTATACCTGGCGGCTACCGTTGCTAAACTGGATGCTGAAGTGCCCGGGGATGCGCACCTGGATCTCATGCGCGCCGGCCTGCTTCCCGATCCTTATGTCGGCCAGAACCTGGATCACACTTTGTGGATGGAGAGCAAAGACTGGTGGTATCGCTGCGAGTTCCCCAGCCCCCCCCAGATCGAAGGGAAGACGACGCTGCTGGTGTTCGACGGTCTCGACACCTTCGCCACGGTGTGGCTGAACGGCATACTGCTCGGCAGAACCGACAACATGTTCATCAGGCATGAGTTCAATGTCACGGGCAAGCTCGCAACCGGCAGGTCAAACGAATTGGTCATCCGCCTCGCATCCCCGATTTTTGAAACAAAAATTGACAAAGAACACAGCCCGCGTGAACACATCCTCGCGGAACACGGCCCGCTGCTCTGGAGTCCCGAACGGCTCTTCGTTCGCAAAGCGCAGATGAGCTTTGGCTGGGATATCGCCCCGCGGCTCCTGACAGTCGGGATCTGGCGGCCGGTCACCCTGGTCATCGCAGACCGGGGTCGGCTGACCGATTTCTGGGTGATGCCGGTTGAGTTCAGGGGCAGTGACGTACTGGTGCGCGCGGAGGTCGAGGTCGAGTGGTTCGGGCGGCAAATGGAGAAAGCACAGATTTGCGGGAAGGTGCATGATACGCCGTGGGAAATCAGCGCATCGCCGCTTCCCGGCCGCAACACCGTCACGACACAAATGCTTCTCAAGAACCCGCCGCTCTGGTTCCCACTCGGCTATGGCAAGCCGGCGCAGATTGACATCAGCGCCGAGCTCTCAATCGGCGGCGCGGTTATTGACGAATGCATAACAAAGACCGGCCTGCGGCGTATCGAGCTTGTCATGGAGCCGATGCCGAGCGGCAAGCAATCCTTTCGCTTCCGATGCAACGGGGCAGAAATGCTTGTCACCGGTTTCAACTGGACGCCTTTGGACGCGATTTTCGCGCGCATCACACCACAGCGGATCACGCAAACACTGGAGAAGCTGCACGGGATCGGCTGCACGATGCTGCGCGTGTGGGGCGGAGGTATTTATGAGCCGGCACACTTCTACGCCGAGTGCTCACGGCTGGGGATAGTTATTTGGCAGGATTTCATGATGGCTTGTGGGTGGTATCCGCAGACAGATGTGTTTGCCGCCAGGCTCGATGCTGAGGCGCGGCAGATCGTGCGCGAACTTCGCGGCTTTCCGTGCATTGGAACCTGGGCGGGCGACAACGAAGTGGATGCTTTTTACCCGCGTCTGGGCAGGCAAAATCGCCTGACACGCGCAACCCTTGCAGCTGTTGTTGGTGCGCTTGACCCCAACACGCCCTACGTTCCATCTTCACCCTATTCGCCTTCCGGGAAGCACCAGTCGAAAGACGCGACGGAAGGCGACACCCATGGCTACGACCACGGCGCCGACTACCGCACCAGTTGGCTGTGGAATGCCCATCCGCGCTTTATGTCGGAGTTCGGCCATCTGTCGCTTCCGTCCATGGAGACGATCCGCAAGTACTTTCCCGCAGGCACCGATTGGCCGTTGGACAACGCGATGTGGAAATATCACGGCGCCGATACCATTCACCAAGGGTCGTTCCGTGGCCCCGAAAAGGTTCTTCTGGCCCTGAAAGCGTGCCGCAAGGGCGAACCGAAGACCATCGACGAAGCGGTGCGGATGTCGCAGGCGTTGCAGACCGAAGCGGTGAGCGCGTGGATCGAACGCTATTGCGAGGACCCGGAGTTCGGCGGGTTCATGCTGTGGAACGTGGCTGATTGCTGGCCGCAGCACTCGGATTCGGTCATCGATTATCTCGGCGTCCCCAAGGACATTTTCGCCAAACTTGGCCCGCTGTTCGAACGGATGCAGGCGAAATTCCGTATGAGAGCACGCGGATGAAGTATCCTCAATACAGGTGGGAAAGGCGGGGTGCAGGGGCAATTAAGTCCGCAGCAGGCAATCGCCTGCGAGGGCCGACTCGTCGCTGCCACACGCTCCGACCCGAGCTGCCCTGTCGACAGCGACGGTCGAGACGACCGGTGCTTATGTTCGGATTCGCTAAGGAACTCCAAAACCTCCAATGAAACTATCACGCAACTATACTCACAAGCGCTTCGGCACCGTGACTTTGTTCTTGGTCTCCTCTATCTGTTTCATCGACATGATGGCGCGCGCCGCCTCCGAGAATTACAGCCAATTAGTGCAGCGGTTTCGAGCATTGGAAGCCAAGGCAGCGAGCTTCGGCCCGGATTACGAACCCCTTTATCGCGCAGCACTTGCCTGGTTTCCCGCCTGGGGCAACCACACCAACGACCCGGCCGATACCTGGTTTGTCGCTCCCGATGAATATGCCGCCGAGTTCGCCGATGCCCTGGAGCACGGGCGCAATTTCATTGCCGAGCACCTCGGCAGCGCCTTCCCGCTGGCCTTTGAAAAAAGGCTGCCCGACGGCACACTGGCAAAGGCCAATTACCAGTTGAATTTGCCGGATGGTTTCCCGGGAAAAGGATACAAATTCCCGTTGATCATCGGATTGCATGGATCGGGCTGGCTGGGTCACAAAATTTCCTACGTGCGCGACGGCAGAACGGGCGGGCGTGTGTTCCAGGTCACGCCTATCAACGAGGGCGGACCCTGGAAGCTGGATTTCCTGAATGCTTACCTCGATGAACTGCTCCAAATTCTGCCCGTGGATCCGGACAAGGTCTACGTCGAAGGGCACAGCCTGGGGGCCATGGCAACCTGGGATTGGGCCATGAACAATCCGGAACGGTTCGCCGCGATTTCTCCGCGGGACGGAGCTGGCAGCCCCTTCCGCGCGTCGCGCCTGAAAAACATTCCCGTATGGGTGGTCCACGGTTCGGCCGATGATGTCATCCCTGCGGCATACGCTGACCAGATGGTGAGCGCGTTGCAGGCGGCGGGCGGCACGGTGAAGTATTCGCTGCTCAAAGGCGCCCCGCACAATCTGCCGCCTGACTTCGACCAGCAGGCGGTTGTCAGCTGGTATTTGCAGCAAACCCGCAGTCATCTTCCACCCCCAGCCGACCCGCTGGACACCTTGGGCCTCGGCACTTCGGGCTTTTCCCAAACGGTCATGATCACTCTGCCGGCCGGCTGGTTCTGGAAATCCGCAACCGTGCCGTGGCAGGCCGGGCAGGATCGACGCTCGGGCTCCAGTGCCCTCGAAAAATCGCTTTTCAGCAAGGTGAAGGACCGCGGTGCGCTGGTGGATAGCCCCGTTCGCCAGGGAATCGACTCGCAGAAACAGACTAGAACGCTCTGGCTCATGGTCCCGAACTCGATCCACTCGCAAGCGGAGAACGACGCCTCTGTTCTGAAGCTGCCGGAGCGGAAAGCGGCCCGGTTCTACGGCCGCGGGGATGCGGGAACAATCCTGGGTCACGCAGCCAGCGTTTCGGCGCAACTCAAGGGTGAAGGCAAGCTTTTGTCCGACACCGTCTGGCTGACGCCGTTGACGTCGTGGCGGCACGGTTCGAACAACGTCAATGAGTGCTGGATCGAACTGAAATGATCCAAACTCCAGCGATCCAGCGAGCCTCCGCGAATCGGCCTGAAACGCCGGTGGCTAATTCGCGCTTCCATTCGCCGCAATTCCGGTGGTGAATCGTCAATGATGTAGAATCTTTAAATCGGGTTCTTCGTGAATGAACTTGTTTCATGGCGTGGCAGCGGCACTGAGACAAACGACCAGTACGCGCCTGAGATTTTCAATTTATCTTCAGGCGCTTATATGTGAGTCATTATTGGGAGGGAGGGTGGCTGTGGCTCGACATTATTCTGTACATGCTGGTGGCGATGAACTTTCGCCCTAGACCAGGATCTGACATGTCCCGGCTGCTCTGAAGATTGGACTCTGCTCGAATGCCGAAGCTGATGCTGGGCGGCTCAGACGCACCTGCAGAAACCGGCCGAGACGGAACCTCAGTTTGACCTGACCCCGTACTGTCCAAAAACCCGGACGACACTCAAATAAGCATGGGGCAACGTATCCGGCTGACGGAGCACGTCTGGTTTTAGGTTCCACCTTGTGAAATGATGACGACATGGATTCAACAACCCAGTCCCCTCGAACGGGGCAGATCTGAACATCCTACGTTCAACCGTCCCAAAACCACCCTGCGACGAACCCGGCAATTGGATTGACACGATTCGCTGCCAAGAAATACCGTCGCAAATGTGAACCGGAATCACGTTTCTGAAGGCCGATTCTCTTTTACCGCGCCAGCATCAAAAGGCAAATTCCTACCCGTATCAGTTCTGGCCATGGCACTCCCGACGAAGCGAATTGTGACAGCACTGCTGCTATTGGTCACGGCCTTGTGCAATACGTTCGGGGCGGACAGCAAGAGTGGACCAAAATCCATTCCGGAGCTGCAGACGGCGATCGCAACAGTTTTGAAAGAAAATAAGACTCCCGGAGCAGCCATCGCCATCGTCTCGCGAGACAAGGTGGAGTGGGTGGCGGGCATCGGAAAAGCCGATGTTGCCGCCAACAAACCGGTAACCGCCGACACTCTTTTTCGCATCGGCTCGGTTTCGAAGGCGTTCGCAGCCCTGGCGGCGCTCCAATTGCAGGAGCTAGGCAAACTCAAGCTGACGGACACGGTGAGACAATGGGTGCCCGAGGTGGACTTTGTCAACCCCTGGGAGGCAAGCGATCCTGTGCGCCTGGTCCACTTGATGGAACACACAACGGGTTTTGACAGTATCCACCTGCGTGAGTGTGCGCTCAATGACCCAACGCCCATCGCGTTGAAGGATGCCCTGGCCTATGACGCGTCTTCGCGTGTCTGCCGCTGGCCACCCGGTTCGCGGATGGCTTACTGCAATTCCGGCCCCGCCGTCTTAGCGGCGGTCATTGAAAAGGTTTCCGGGGAGCGCTTTGAGGATTATGTGCAGGAACACTTTTTTAATCCGTTGCACATGGATACCGCCAGTTATTTTTATACACCGGAGGTGGAGCGACGGCTGACCAAGCTGTATCACCCCGACGGTATTACACCGTGTCCCTACTGGCACATGTATTTCCGGCCCAGCGGTGCCATCAATGCGTCGGCAAAGGACATGGCCAATTATGTGCGCTTTTATCTTCAACGGGGCAGCCTGGACGGCACACAACTGCTCCAAGCCACGTCAATCGAGCGCGTGGAAACCACGGAATCCTTGCCATCGGCAAAATTGGGCAAGATCGCCTGGTATGGACTATACAATTGGGCAAGACCCTATGGTGGCGCGTTTGTGTTTCGCGGGCACGCCGGCGGAGTCATGGGTGGACTTACCGACATGGATTATCTCCCTGACTACGGCCGCGGCTACGCCGTCATGATCAATTCGGGAAACAAAACGGCACTGTACCAAATTGCAAAATTAGTCAGTCAATACGTCATACGAGATTTGACTCCGCCAGCCTTGCCGCCCGCAGCCCCTGTTCCAGCCGAACTGCAGCGGCACTATGCAGGATACTATCAGGGAATAAGCCCTTTCATGCAGTTTTTTTATCCCTTGGAGCGCTTGCTGAACATCAGGAGGCTTGTCTTCACGACCAACGGGCTCTCCATAACGACCTATGACCTGCATCACGGGCAATGGGTGCCCATGACGGAGCGACTGTTTCGCAAGGAGAATCAGTCGGCGGCGACACTCGCCTTGCTGCCCGATGCCGATGGAAAGACGCTGATCCAAACCGAATTCGGTACTTTCAAGAAAGTTTCCGCGCTGCGGGTCTGGGGACAGCGCGTTGCCATCGGGTTGATTGCCCTGCTCACGTTGACCTCACCGCTGTTCGCGCTGGTTTGGGGTTTGAGAAAGCTCTGCGGCAGACTGCATGACGCCGGCCCGCTATCGGTGCGGGTCATGCCTTTGCTCAGCGCAGTGTTGCTCATGGCACTATTTGGCTTTCTTGCAACCGCGTTGTGGACGTTGGTCTTCGGCGACCTCATTGGTGAGATCATGACATGGGGCGTTCCCTCTTTGTTCACGGTCAGCATCATGCTCCTCACCATTGCCTCACCTGTGGCAGCGGCTGCGAGTCTCTATGTTGTCTATCGTGAAAGGCACGCGGCCATGAATCGTATGGCTTATTGGCATTCAGTCCTGGTCGCGGCGGCCATGGCTGCCGTCGCGATCTATATGGGCTACTGGGGCCTGATTGGGCTGCGTCTTTGGGCCTAGATATCTGAAGAGGTTGTATATCCGCCCAACGGTCATGCTTTGTATGCGTGTGACACAGCACCTCTGGTTTCCGGTGTCAGATTTCCCTTGTCTATTCATGAAGGTCAGCAACGATTGTTGACCAAATCGATGTGAACCTCGCGCGTGGCCAGCCGAATCACGAAGAAAACGTGGTAACGAACCAAGCCGAAGACGGTCCACAGTTCTATGCAGAAGAAGTCTGCCGCTCCCAGGACCTCCCAATGGCTTCGGAGGAACTCCTTCCAAGTCGTCCTGCTTTGACGATCTGGAGCGGGATCGACTCCGGCTTCCTTCAAGATCCTGGCGATCGTTCCACGGCTGATTTTGTGGCCGAGGTTCTGCAACGCACCCTGAATGCGAGTGTAACCCCAGGTGCGGTTCTCGGCGGCCATTCTCAGGATCAGGTCTCGCGCTTGTCCTGGCGTGGGTGGTCGGTCCGGTGGACGCTTGCGGCTGGAATCATATTTCTGAGCAATGAGCGGCTGGTGCCAACCCAGGAGCGTGCGCGGCGTGGCAACAGCAGCGATCTGCCAGGCAGATGAGCAACAATTGAAGTTGGTTCATTACCGCAGGCTCGGATCTCGGTTGCCCCCTTGGCCAGCGCTTTTGCTGCGGCGCGCCAAAATCCTTGAACGGAACAGCCTGATTTTGGAGAGCTCCGCGCTGAAACGCGAGTTTTCGGACAGTACGGGCACGTGATTCTGTTTCCTGGGGCGGCGGACCGGATCGGCGAATCGTCTGGCCGGATCCACACACGTGAGCGCCTGGGAGGGCTGCTGAAATTTTACTACCGGGAAGATGCATGACTTTTTTGACCATACGGCTCCCGCCTTCAGATTCCACACACGATCCCCATACGCCTTAACTTCATCGTCCATTGAAGGACAATTACACAATTCCCCGCTCAGAGCAACAATCAACTCACACACGACCCGCGCCTACAATTCTTGAAAATAAAGCTTGCAAATCTGGCTAGCGTTTGCTAAATGGGATAGTTCCTGGAGAAGAAGTCAGGCCCACCAAGACCTGGCTCCACAAAGTGTGGTTAAATATGAACTCGCGAGTCAGAATCAGTTCGAGCAACACGGAGGAACCAAAACGTATGATATTTTTGTCTGTCAGGAATCAAAAGTCGACCCTATTAACAAAAACGCTAGTCGTTGCTTCGGCCATTGCTGGTCTTGTCCTTGCGGTGCCCGCTCATGGCGTGGTTGTCACTTACACCTTGGATGGATGGGGGGCAGTGAACTTCCCCGGCACCGCTGCGGATACGCCAAATCCTGCGCCACCTAATGTGCCAGCCGGGAACTATAGTCCCGACGGTTATTATTGGGGGCCGGGCGGTTATTCGGGTGACGCAGTGGAACTGCAAGCTTACACAGGCACCTTGACTCTTACGCCTGGCACTTACACCCAGAAGATCAACACCCGCCTCTGGAGCGGGTATTACACGTATGCAGGTGATGGCAATCCGTCTGATCCAAACGAAAATTGGCAGCAGTTGTACTTCCATTTTGGCACCACCCAGAATATGACCATAGACACGGTAACTGAGACACTCACGGAACCTGGTCTTCTCCAATGCCTTTGGGATGCCGACTACCTCTCGTTTTCTGCCGGACCTACGGTTTCCTTCGTCGTCCAGGGCTTTGAAGTTGATGTCACACCGCTCGGACTTCCAGAGGCGAGTGCGGGTTGGAGTGGCCCTGTTGGCGCCGGCGGTGTTCCCCAGCCATCTCAGGACCTGCTTGCGCAATTTACTGTCACACAGATTCCCGAGCCGTCCACGATCGCTCTAGTCGGCCTTGGCGTGGTTGGCGTATTGGCGCTCCGACGCAGCAAAGGCTGATCAGATTTTACCTGACAATTGGGCATTCAGATGAGCCTCGCAGAGTTGCGGGGGCTGCTTCCTACATGAGGAATACATGGACCGCAGCAAAATTTCCAGAGCACAGCGAGGGTCGCGGGGGATGTCGTTGGCCTACGCCATCACCATCCACAGGTCGTAGTTTCCGGTCGTGGTCACGATAAAGCTTCCTCAATCAGCTTCAACCAATCGCCGAAGCTTTCTCCCTTAGAGCGTGTTTTGAAAATGGCGTCTGGAACATGAGTGGGTCACTAATGTTGTACAGGATTGGGTATGTGTCATAGATAGGATGGATGCAAACGCATCCTATCAGCTATCCAACCGATCTT
>Ga0181533_1000267_pt1 | contig 69540 bp, 71 predicted proteins | sample PEATcosm2014_Bin_45_FD_119772 | JGI IMG/M metagenome (GOLD analysis project Ga0181533, IMG submission 119772) | Peatland microbial communities from MTU Mesocosm Facility, Houghton, MI, USA - PEATcosm2014_Bin11_60_metaG | ecosystem: Environmental > Terrestrial > Soil > Wetlands > Peat | place... | reverse complement strand
GCTACCTTCGCCTTAAACTCCGCAGCATACCGCTTCCTCTTCGTTGTACTCATTTCGTGTTCCCTCCATCGTTAGTCGTATTTTACACCTTATACGACTGTCCGATTTCCGGGGACCACCTCTCATTATCCGTCTGGCTTCCTTTTCGAACATATCGGAATCTAGATCATAGTTTACTGCAATCTCGCGCAATCTTTGTGATTTTGCTGGATTCCTGACCTCAGTGATTTTCCTTTTGCTTTTAAGCCTTTTCCCAAGCACGTAAAAGAATAGCCACCTTAACGTGAATTTCGGGTACATATAGACTGCACCGGTCAGGAAATCAATATTGCTCAAAGGGAAGCTTATGTCGTGGCCGGACCATCTGGCCCGTGTGTATGTATAGACCACATCAGCCTTCTCGCTCCACATATCCAAGAAGGTTCGGGCTTCTTTGAGCTCGCACACCTCATCGTTAACATCATTAAGGTGCCACTGCCTATCATGTTTCGGCATGTCTAAAAGAGAGTGCCAAAGATTTACTATCATTATTTTACCCCTCGTACATCAAACCTTCCTGCAATCGTTCAGCCGTTATTTATCATGTTGTATTAGCGGACAGTACCTGTGCCACCTTGGGCGTATCGCGTATCTATTTTCAGAACTTTTTTTTACACGCAGCGCAATTATCTGGGCTGTTATCGTTTTCATCTTTGAGCCCGTCGGCTTTCCCCAAGCCAAGATATTTGTCACACAGCGAACGTCCGCCGTTGTTGCCGTCTTCAATTCTGTCCACTCCTCATGCCCGCCGGCAAGTGCCTTCCGCATGCGGCCCTCAATCCTTTGAACCTTATGTTGCAACCATCCTCACTGTATTTCTGATACCAGAAGAGTGCCTTATTTGCCGTATGAGCATGAGTACCCCTTCCATGATTCTGCATCTCTTGGATTAGCATTTGATCTATCATCCCATCTCCCTATCGACAGGCCTTTGCGGTTTTTCCCAAACATCAATCTTGCCGTGATCGGAGTCTATATGCACCTGAAGAGGTACGCCCCACACCTCGGCGCGGCAATGTAGGCAACACACTCTCGGCAATGGCGGCACCTTACATCTGCATTTTCGCCCTCGGACACCCGATTTACCTTCGGATCGAGCTTGCGAAAAATGCCGCAAGCCATCTAAAATAAAATTTCGCCAGATCATGTATGCTGTGTCACCGTTCCTTGATGTCTTCTTTTTCCATGATCTTTTTCTCCTGAGCTATAAGATAGGCCAATTGATCCCGTCGTCTCGGTTCAACATTCAGGACTGACACTTGGATGTTTCTTCCTGGAATGTTTAGCTTATAGTATCCCATGAAGGGCTGCTTCTCAAACCCATACTCTTTGCATTTCTTGTCAAACTGCCTTTGAGTCAAATCCCTGCTCATGCTCTCCCTCTTATGTGATTACCAGCGCCCTCTCGTGACATCCTCCCCCGAATGAATTCCGGGGCATCCTCTGAAAAGAGACTCAGACTCAGACTCCGCATTCAGCGTTTGTTGAGTAACGACGGGATTTCGACTCATGCGGCAACTCCAACATTACTGACTGAAGATGCAGAACCGGTCTTGTCTCCTACGGTAGGTCCCCCACCTATAGTATTCCCTTGGCGCCGCCTATCGGCGCTTTGTCGCAACGCTGCTGAAGGTTGACGCTTCATCGGGGGTTCTAAAGTCCCGGTACTCTGGGGCTCGCCCTGGCGGCTTTCGCCACACAGGTCTTCACCTTCTCCGCGTCTGCCGGAGACCTGCCCGGCCTCCGTTGCGGCCAAACTGAGGCTCGCACATCCAAAAAGTATGATTGTTACAATATTCGCCGAGACATGGTCCCGGTCCGCAACCAAACCGCATTGCGTGCACTTATGTATCCTGTCACTGAGTTCTTTGGGCGCCGGAGCCCCGCAAGTACAGACCTGGCTGTTACCGCCGTTTTCAGTCCTATTGGGCGCCGGGATGTAGCGTTTGCCCAATGCGCTTTTGAGCGCCAGCTTCTGCTTGTGGATAGCGCGGTCGGAAGCTGCTTCCGCCTGTCTTCTGTTCCTGATCATGAACTGCACACCATGTTCTTCAACGCCTACATAGCGGAACCGGTCAGCCACAATAGCAGCTCCCTTTTTGTGACCATAGTCCCGGGTGTTCTCCACCTTGGTGTGCAGCTTGGCGACCTTCCTGATCTGAGCCTTCAGCCTGTTTGAATATGGAATATCTTTGAGTGACGGCACTGGCTTGGATTCGGCTTTCGCCTTGGCTGCCAACGCCTCATGTTGCAGTTTCCTGAACTCGAACTTACGCGATAAAACCCTCTGAGCTGAGGCCAGTTGCCTGCGGTACTTGCGCCAGGCTTTAGGCGGGTCGTAATCATTGCCTTCGGAGTCGGTCATAAGAGCGGTCAGTCCAGTATCGATCCCGCCATCGGGCCTCTCGTCATTAGCCTGGATGACAGGCAGCCTGTCCTTCTCCTGACACTCGGCGGTAACTATGCAGTGCCAGCGCCCCTGCTTGAACTTGACAGTCACCGTCTTGGGCTTGCCCTTGACCTTACGGTAGTCATACAGGGCGAACTCGCCAAGTCCGGAGAGGTGCAGTTTGCTGTTTTTGATATGTGCTGCCGGACCATACTGAGGGAAGGTGAACGATCGGTACTTCTTGAACTCTATGAAGTGCGGAAGCTGAACGTTCTTGCGGCCCTCTTTGACCGCGTCGAAATAGCGCTTGTAGCCTTCAGCAATACGGACGACCACGTTCTGCCTGACCTGGGAATGCACCTTGCTGAGCGCGGTGTCTCTTCTGACGTATTCAGGAACAGCCTTGTACTGGTCAGCCTGGGTCAGGTAATGAGTAGTCAATGGAGCAAACACCTGGCTACCGTCTGCGGTGAACAGTATCTCATCCTCGGTCTCCAACAGGGCGGCGATAGCCTTTAGTTCACGATTCTCAGCACGGTTGGCAGAACGGTCGGACACAAGTCCGTTGCGCAGTCGCCAACAGGCTCCAAGCCACATCCAGATCACGCCGGACTGCCTCGCGCTTACTTCCATGACGAAGTCGTAAGCACGGGTGATGACCGTGTGCTTTGGGTTCTTCTTGCGCTTGGCGCGTTTAGGTTTAGTAGACAGTTTGGTCCTCACAATTATTTATAAGAATCCAGTGGCGCTTGTCAAGCAATGCGACAAAAAAACGTCAACAGCCTGTTGGACTCGCTTTCATCTACGGCATTGAAATACCGAGAATTCCCGCTCGTGTCTTAAACACAATTAAGCGCGTGCTCAACGGCACGGTCATCGTATCCCTTGGCATTCAACGCATCAGCTAATCGTATTACTTCGGGCTTATCTTTTCTTCTCAGAGCTTCGACTAACAGCACCCACTCCGGTTCACCTTTGACTTTAGCCCACGCAGAAAGATCCCCCGCCATCTGCATCCGAGATGCACGATCCGCCTTGCTTACATGCCCCCATGGGCTGAATGTTCTGATTGCCATAGCATATATCCTCCTATAACACCTGCCCTCGTAAAATCATATATACTTCACCACTTCAGGAATATAGCAATATCTTGATAGAGGGAACTCTGGCTTTTCGATTTTCTTCCAGCTATCAGGGTCGCAGCACGGCTCAAAGTCAACCGGCCCATCGAGTGCCGGCGATTTTCTACCTATCTTGGTGCCGTCTCTCTCATATACCACTATACCCAAAGTGCCGTCAGGATTGACGTCTTTCACCTGTCCGATATCACTATAACTTGCAACCCAATTCCCCTTCGCTATTGCTGCTATTTCTCCCATATCCTATCCCTTATCTCCCCAGAATCGCTTTTTTAGGCTTTTTTATGCCCCGTCGCCATGCATCCATTCTTCAAGACTGACAATCCTTCCTTGAGCTTGCTGAGTTGGGATTGCGAGCGCACTGCCGGATGCGGCAGGTATATCGCCGTTATCCCTTGGCGAGCACATTCTTTGGCAGCGATTTTACCCAGGGCAATGATCAGACTGTATGACTTGCATATTGCGACCAGATCCTGGGTAGCCGTTGTCCCATCGTAGAAGGAAAAGACATTACCAACAGTGCATTCAAGTCCGATGTCCCCTATGATCCGCCGTAATCTCCTCCCGCTCACAGTACCAGGAGAAAATGCGCAGCCGGTCCCTTTATCGTGCTCTCCCAAAAGGATTATGGACATTCTACCTCACGAACCCGCAGTACGGCTCCGCGAGCCGCGCCACTCCAACAATGTTCCGGAAGCGGGATTTAATGCGATCGGGATGGGCGCTCATGTCATTCTTTGAGACCGCTACAGTTGAGCATCCCAACATTAAACGTATAGGCACTCCCGTATAATGGGAGTCCGCATATCCCCAAAGGTCTATTTGCATTGTCTCGTTATATATCTCTATCTTGTCCATGACCAAGGCATGCGGCCGGGGATTAAGCTTACCCGTAACCGGGCTTAATCCGTCGGGCAAATCATCCCAAAATAGGCCATCTGCCGAAAATGCCGTGGCTTTTTGATCGTTAAGAGTCGGACGCGAGCCGCCCCTGGAAGAAGGTTCGATGAAAACAGCGTAAACAAAGCCGGCATCCCCTATGCAGCGCCCCACACGCTGGACCATGGCCGGCGTCGCTTTGGGGGACCTGAACAACCAGTAGGTACGTCCCACTCTTGTTATGTCTTCTATCTTACGGCTGAATATCTCTTGAATCCCCTCGCCGGCATGGGGGCCTATGACACTCAGGACACAGTAATGCGACGACAAGGCTTCTTCTATCATTATGATCTGACCCTCCCCTCAACAATTTCGACAATCCTGTCTCGCATCCTATCTTCAATTTCCATGCATATGTCAAACAGCTGTCTCTCATAATCATCCCACTGTTCAGGCGGGTTATCCATGAAGCTTTTCTGTCCTATATCACCATATCTCCCGATACCGTATTTTTCAACTACTTCTGCGACAAACGATGTCGCCCTGATGCTTTTAGCTTTCTTTTCGCTGAGCTTTGGCATGGTATTACCTACTCCCCCCTATGGTCTACATTGCTGGATCTCAAAGCATCTGCCATAGAAATAATCGAAACCGACAGACCCTTCACCTGCTCGAAGGCAGCTTCTGCAGGCGCAAGTTTTTGTCCGTTATACAAGTTGACAGCTTCGACGGCCTTTTCATGAAGACGCTTATGCGCTGCCTCTATAGAATTGAAGCCCGGCAACGAACCGTACGCTGCTTTCCCCTCAGTGTAGTACCACGCTCCGAATCCGGAGTTACGGTAGTCTCCAAGGATTTTCGTGTCCAGGTTATCCGCGCCCAAGAGGTGGTTCTGGACCCTCGCCACAAAACTTTTGTGATCGGTCTTGGCCTTTTCAAGAAGAATGATCTTGGTGTTGGCTGTCTTGATTCCGTCAACCATTTCCTGTATTTCCTTTGCTTCCGTGCGTAGTAATTGCACCTGACTCCGGCTTTCCTTGGAAATACTTGCCGTATTGTCGGCGAATTGCTTGCAGGAGACCGCATGAATTGAAATTTGATCGCTTGCGGAGCTCTGTTCAGAGATTGACAGTGATATCTGATTCATTTCAGTCCTGACGCTGTTCACCGCATCCATGATGGATCCAAGCGCGTCACTTACAGCAGACATGCAGGATGACGCATCACGAGTACGAGCGATGGACACGTCCATCGATGACATTGTCCTATGAGAACTGTCGAGCACTTTCCTGATATTATTCTCTATTCCGGCTGTTTCATTGATCGTCTTTTCCGCCAGCTTTCTTACCTCGTCAGCGACCACAGCGAACCCCCGGCCTCGCTCACCGGCCCTGGCTGCCTCGATTGCGGCGTTGAGTGCGAGAAGGTTTGTCTGGTCAGCAATGTCCTTGATTACTGCCACTATTTCGCTGATCCCGTTAGCGTTGGCGTTGAGCTCACTCATGGACTCTGCAAGATCTTCGTTGCTTTCTCCGACTCCACGGACTGCAGCGACAGCTTTCTGGACAGTATCGGCGCCTTGACCGGCCAGGTCATTAGCAAGGACCGCCAGTTCAGCAGTTCTGGTTGTGTTTTGCGCTACAGAGGCAATAGTCTGTGACATCTCCTCAGAGGCGGTCGCAATCTGATTCGATACTGTCATAAGGTCGTTGGAGTCTTTTACCGTAATAGCCGTCTTGTTTGAGAGCAGGACAACAGATCCATTCATGTTATTAGCGACAGTCTGCACCTTCTCGATGATACCGGACAGAAACTGCAGGAACCCGTTGTATGCCTGAGCAAGGGTCAAAAGCTCGTCATAAGACTGCACCGCGATTGTCTTTGAAAGGTCAACCCTGCCAGTTTTGAAAGCTTCCAGCCTCATTGTGATGTCCTTAACCGGGGTTAGGATAAGATATCTCAGAAAGAATATCGCTAATACGGAAACTCCAACCACTACAGGGGACATCATGAGAAGACGATCTGTTTTGGCGCCGTACACACATAGAACGCCCGTCGTTGCAACGAGAAAGAGTATGTTCCCTACGATCTTTCTTGTAAGGGTATTGAATATATGTTTTTCCAGTGATGTATAGATTGCTTTAACCATAATAAGCCCTCCTTTTTATATCTTTTTCGCCCAAAAAAGCTGGGACTATACGAAATTTACTTAGAGGTACCCCCCCCTGTTGCCACCCGGCAGCCCTTAATTACCGCGCGCGAGCATAGCGCTTTCGAGCAACTCATGCACAAGAGATTCTACTTCTTTGACGAAATCGCTCCCCTCGGCTATTGCGTGCCAGAGTTTCCTGATCTCAGGCTCTGTAAAGAGATTCAACCTCTTCCCATAAGCCTTAAGAATATACGACTCGAAGGCATCCGCTGCATGAGTGTCTTTTATAAACCTCAAAATCTTTGCCCTGACAGCGGCTCTCCCGTTAACCACGGCCTCGATACGCCCGAGTTCTATCTCTAGCTGGGCCTCCACGCCCTTGACGACATCGCTCCCCTGGGCTATTGCCTCCCAGAGACCTTTTAATTCGCTTCCTGTTAATTGTTCCAGTTCCTTCGCGTAAGCCTTCAGTATATATTGGTCGAAAGCGCCGGATTCAGCAGCGCCTTTAACAAATTCCGATATTTTGGTTCTGACAGCTCCCCTCCCCTTCGCCATCGCTTCATCCACTTGGGACACTCCTGCATTGCCTTCAGTCTTGGGCGTAACATCTATAGCGCCTTCAGGGACTCCTTCATCGCCGCCCGACAACTCAGGCGCCAGTTCATATCCTATCTGACAGTCTTGAGTTGACATCTCCAATGCAATCGCCTTTTTGAAATCCTCCACGCTAAGCGCCGGAGGTATCAAATCAAGCACATAGTAAACAGTTTCCTCTTTTTTCCTTCTTTTCTCTATAATCTTCAATTCGCACGGCTGATTACGAAGTATCACGCCATCCAGTCCTCCCAATTTATTGAGCGTGGAGATGATATTCCCAATACTCTGTTCAGAGTGGGTAAGGACCGTGTATGCCGACATAATATTGAATTCGGGCAGGATAAAGAATAAGGTGCCCTCCGGTTTGCAATTCTTTTTTAATAGCTCAGGGCAATTTTCACTACACGCTACTTCCTCTTTAGCCCCATTAGGATTGATTCTGGTGGCTTTTTCTCCGTCGCCGGAACATAAGGGACCCCCCTTCCTTGATTTCCCCCATTTGGCGTACCCGTTCGGGAAACTCTTATTAATATCACGCGATATAGGAATTACTTTTAAAGAAGCGGGCCGGTCTCCAAGGACTCCTTTCAACTCTTTAGGGAGCACAAAAAAAGGCAGCATCTTCTGGAATTCCTGACCGCCTGCGGGTGGAGAAACCAAAGTATTGCACACCTGGCAATACCATCCATCATCCAGCTTAAGCGAATGAACCTCTTTTTTGCATGAAGGACACAGCGCTTTTTTTACCTTGCACCCAATCGCAATTTTGCCTACAGCCGGGAAAGTTACATTGTCTTTGAGTTTTTTAATCATTCACACCCCCATATAATATTACTCATCACTAAGCATTTATGGCGATTCGAGAGCATTAGTCAAGCGAATTTTAATAATTTTGCAGAAAAATCCCACCCTCTTTAAATAATGCCCCCGTTGGAGACACTTCGTGGCAATCCGCTCGGCTAGAAGTCGAATTCCCGTTGAAGCAATAAAACCTTATACGCAACCATGTAATCCCTGAATTTTTCTGCGGGCAACGGCTTGCTGAACAAGTATCCCTGTGCCTCATCGCAGTGAGTAGTACGCAAAAACGAGAACTGTCCGCTTGTTTCCACTCCTTCAGCGAGGACTCTTATATTCATGTTGTGCGCCATCGCAATTACCGCACTTATGATAGCCCGGTCGTCAGGGTCTACAGCAATGTCGCGTATAAAGGATTGGTCAATTTTGAGTTTTTGGATAGGCAGCTTCTTTAAGTAACTGAGAGATGAGTAGCCCGTCCCGAAATCATCTATGGACGTGCGTACGCCCATTGCCGATATCTCGTTAAGGCAGGTGATAGTACGCTCGATGTTGCTCATCGCAAGGCTTTCTGTTATCTCGATATCGAGGAACCTTGGAGGAGTATCGGTATCAGATAGTACCTTTGCGATTCGCTTCGCCAGGTCGGGGGACTGAAATGCCTTGGCGGACAGGTTTACCGAAATACAGGCGAAAGGCAATCCAGCGGACTGCCATGTCTTGATTTGGGCACAGGCGGACCTCATTACCCATTCATCAATAGCAGTAATGAACCCTATATCTTCCGCCGCGGCGATGAATTGTTTTGGCTCAAGCAGCCCCAGTTCGGGATGCCGCCAGCGTACCAGCGCTTCGGCGCACACAACCTGACGGGTCTGCATGTTGATCTGGGGCTGATAATGGACTTCGAGTTCGCCCTGAGCAATGGTTTGCCGCAGCATCACTTCCAGTCTCATTTTTTCTATTGATCGCTTGTTGATTTCAGGGTTGTAAAACTGGAAAGTATTCCCGCCCTGCTCTTTAGCATGGTACATCGCTATGTCGGCATAACGGAAGAGGGGATCACTATCATTGCTGTCATCAGGGTAGATACTGATCCCTATGCTTGGAGTGACATGTAATTCGTGGCCGGAGACGTTAAAAGGCATCTGGAATGAACCGACGACCTTTCTGGCGATATCGGTTATATCCTCCACCTTTGGAATATCTGCAATGATGATATTGAATTCATCTCCTCCGGTCCGGCATACAGTATCGGATTTCCTGACAACGGATCTGACCCTGGCAGCAACCTCGACGAGCAACAGGTCGCCTGTTTGATGTCCAAGCGTGTCGTTGACCTCTTTGAACCGGTCAAGGTCTATAAGAAGGAGTGCCATCTTAGTGCCATGCCGTAAGGCCTGCGCAGACGCTACTCTAATGATATCGACAAAGAAACGACGGTTAGGCAGGCCAGTTAGTGCGTCGGTGTGTGCCATGTGCAACATCTTCTCTTCCAGCCGTTTCCGTTCGGTAATATCCACAACAAAAGCGAAGTAGTATTGGACATCTCCCTTTTCGTTTTTCTCCACATGAGCCTTGATTTCCACCGGTACACGGGTCCCGTCTTTTCTTATGTAGTCTTTCTGGTAAAGCTGAGGCTGCCCCGTGCGCAGCAGATCTGCAAGCCTTGTTGTTTCATATTCATGATATTCCATAGGAGTGATGTCCATCATAGTCATCGATAGGAGTTCTTCAGTGCTATACCCGGTCAGTTCGGCATAGGCGTGGTTGAATTGCATAAAGAGTCCGCTTGGGTAAATCGCCACAAAGGGTTGCGAAGATGTTTTGACCGCATTGGCAAAAATCACATTTCTATCCCTGCTATGTTTCATCATTTCTCCCTTTAATTAACAGAGTAATGTTTTCGTCTGCCCTCCGCCATGTCCTACAGCCTTTATAAGAAAATAGGACTGTTCGTCAAGTATTTTTACGTAACCACCTTTTCTTTGCGGTCAAAATCCCGCAAAAAATAATACACTGCGTCAGGAAGACACCTTTTTTCTACAGGAATACCTTTATGAGCAACCTTGTAGAGTTCTGAAAGTCCATCCTTCTGTTTGCACTTTATAACAGGGGAAAGCGAAAAGAACCCAGCACAGGTTAATGGCTTAACATCATGGATTATGCACACGCCTCCCCTGAGAAAAGGACAGGGGATGTCGAGCGCCAAGTACGCCTCAATATCACCAATGCAGTCCGCATTAAACCCCCTATCAGCATCAGCAAATCGATCAGCGTTCTCAAGCAATATCTTTCTGTAACGATACATGTTCTCTATGAAGCGACGCATAATCAAAGGATTCTGATATAGGAAGTGTATGACCGCTACGACCTCATACCGAACAACCTCGATTGGCTGGTAACAACAATAACTGCATCCTCTCTCACATGTTATATGCTTGCCAGCTTGCTCAATATTACTAGATGCTTCGGTAAGCGATTTGCCTGTTTGTTCTTTTGTATATACGTATATATCGTTCATCCTTTTACGCAATTCCTTTGACGGGCGATTAAAATAAATAAATATAAACTGAATAAAAGCATGTACATGTAAAATCATCGGTCCTCCTGCTTACTTCTCGCTTATTTTAGCTATATTAAAATAATACCGAACACTAGTGGATTTAGCAGGTAGAATCACTGGGACACAACTGCTTCCGGCTATGATTCCTGAAAATTAATTAACCCCTTGACAAACGTCTCCAGATTTTTATAAATGATCGTGGGCATGCTGATAAAAGACTATACTACTTTCGGGTAATTGACCGACAGACTTAAAAAAAGTAAAGTAAAGTAATTGGCTTAATGACGTTTTTTGTATTATTTCGTCTCGATAACAGACGAATGGAGGGACGGGCCAAGAAGGCTGTCCTGTTTAAAAAGATAATCAATTGATCATAAGTACGGAGGTCATCCATTAATGAGCACACCTTTGCGGGCTCTTATTGTTGAAGATTCTGAAGGCGACACCGCGCTGCTCGTCCAGCAACTGGAGGAAGGAGGGTATCATACTTTCTTTAAACGTGTCGACTCTCGTCAAACGCTAAAAGTCGCGCTTCAGGAACAGCAATGGGACGTCGTCATTTCCGATTACAAGCTGCCTGCGTTCGATGGAATGTGCGCTCTCAGGACATTGCAAGAAGAGGGTATCGATATCCCCTTTATCCTAATCTCCGGATATGTTGATCTCGAAACGGCGATCGCAGTAATGAAAGCAGGCGCTCATGATTACATTACGAAAGACAAGCTGGAGCGTCTGATCCCAGCAATCCAGCGCGAGCTTAACGCGGCAGAATCCAGACGTCAGCGCAAGAGTATGGAGGAAGAATTGCAGGAGTATCGCAACAGCCTGGAGAGGCTTGCCGAGGAACGCACAGAACAGTGGAGAGTCGCAAATGAAGAGATGATCCTCGGATCAGAAAAATACCGTTCCCTGTTCGATAACCTGCTGAATGGAGTCGCCTACTGCAGGATGATTTTTGATCAGGGCAAGCCGTCCGACTTTATTTACCTCGATGTTAACAAAGCTTTTGAAGTCCAGAGAGGAGTAAAGGATGTCGTCGGAAAAAAAGCGACGGAAGTCATACCTGGCATAGCAGAGTCGGACGCCGACTTGCTGGAAATATATGGCAGAGTCGCTACGACTGGCACTACCGAGAGCTTTGAGCGGTATGTTAAAGCGTTAAACATGTGGTTTGACATAACTGTATATAGTCCTAAAAAAGAATACTTCACAGTTGTGTTTGATGTAATCACCGAACGTAAACTGGCCGATGAAGCGTTACGCCATTCAGAGCAAAGGTATCGCGAGATTGTAAGCAATTCTCTTGTGGGCGTCTATCAGGCAACAATCTCCGGACGATTCCTTTATGTGAACAAGGCGATGGCGCGGATATTCGGATACGATTCTACGGCTGAGATACTCGCTGGTGATGCGCTACTCCGGTACAAGAAACCTGAAGACAGGGGCAGAATGCTCAGTCTCCTTATGACAACTGGGACCGTCAACAATTATGAAATTGAAGTGCCTACCAAAGAAGGCGTTTTCAAAACAGTGTTGATAAGCGGACGGCTAGAAGACGGTACAATTTCCGGTATGATGATAGACATCACTGAGCAGAAGAAACTCGAACAACAACTCCGCCAGTCCTTGAAAATGGAAGCGATCGGGCATCTAGCCGGAGGTTTAGCGCATGATTTAAACAATATTCTTACCGTTATCATTGGGTACGCGGATCTTACGCTGTCTGGGATGGCATTAGACGACCCCCAGAGGATCAATATCGAACATATCCGTGACAGCGCTGGCAAAGCCGCACAGCTTACAAAGGATCTGCTCCTTTTCAGCAGGAACCACGTAGCAGAAAAAAAATACACGGACATAAATGATATTATAGGGAAAGTAAAAAAGCTCCTGACGCGGATGATAGGAGAGCACATCTCATGCGAGTTCCGATTGGACCCCGGATCTCTCCCCGCACTGGCTGATGCGCACCAGATTGAGCAGGTACTGATGAACCTTGCGACAAACGCCAGGGATGCCATGCCGAACGGCGGCGTCTTCCGCGTATCGACCGAACGCATTACGCTTGACAACGAATTCATCACTGCTCACGGATACGGGAATATTGGCAAGTACGCGTTAATAACCGTGTCTGACACAGGCCAAGGGATGGACGAAGCAACCATGCAAAGAGTGTTTGACCCATTCTTCAGCACAAAAGAGGAAGGGAAAGGGACCGGACTCGGGATGGCCATAGTCTACAGTATTGTCAAGGGGCATGATGGTTATATAAACGTCTATAGTGAGACTGGTCTTGGAACAGCATTCAGAATATATCTGCCAATGATATCTATTGAAGAGGAAGTAACTCCTGAGCCAGTGTATCCTTTGGTCCGGGGCAAGGGAGAAACAATACTGGTGGCCGACGACAACACGCAGGTAAGGAAAGTCATAACCCTAAACCTTGAGACCTTTGGCTACAAGGTAATAGCGGCACAAAACGGGGAAGATGCGGTGAAACAATACAAGGCACACATGGAAGAAATAGCGCTCATCATCCTCGACGTAGTAATGCCGATTAAAAATGGCAAAGATGCATGCGATGAAATAAAACTGCTTAATCCAGACGCGAAAGTAATCTTCATGAGCGGGTATACTGATGGGATCATTGTGTGTAACGATATGATTGCAGCAGAGAATGAATTGCTTTCGAAGCCTATCATGCTGGAAGTGCTCTTGAGAAAAGTTCGGGCCGTGCTAGATGGAGGGGAAGGGCGTCGATGAGGCCCCCTTCCCCTTTGTGATAACACTGGGTCCAGCGCCGGGACGATCCAAAAATTGCGAACACTCGTCAAGTCCATTCAGCAATCCGCATTGCAATTTTACAAATCTGTGGCCATTACTCCAATAAACCTGATATCGATTTCCGTATCAGGAATGTCCATGGCGCGCAAGTAACGAATGACCGCATGGGCTCTTTTTAACAGTTTGGCTTCGCCTGCATCGCTAGCCGCAATAGTATAATGCGGCGCCGCCGATGTCGCCTTCACAGTTACTTTTCGGACCCTCTTTTTAGCGGCACGTTTGCGTGTCTTTTTGGCGGCTTTAGCGGGTTCAACCGCAGACTGTTTAGGGCCAGGTAAGGGAATCCCCAGATTTGCTTGCGCCGCTCGTATTGCCGTAACGGTCCGCCTGCCAACCAATGGCACCTCCTTCAATTCCTTGTCTGACATAGCAGCTGCGGCTTCAACTGTTTTGATGCCCTTTTTCTCAAGCATGGCGCGTTCTCGCGCCCTTATGCCCGTGACCTCTCGTATCTTCATTTAATAACCTCCTCGGCGAATAGTACTGTTTTAAAGTTATATATTATAGCAGAAGATAGTTGGAGATTTATTATTTGCTGCGCAGTTTATAATGTGAACTACCCATAAGTGGGATAAAGCTTTCAGTCTGGGCTTTCATGTTTCAACGACAGGACTTACCGCATAAGGCTGGTGCGGCAGAGGCCCTTGTCTCCACAGGCGATTGTCCCGTGCATGCTGATAGGAACAGTTCGGGATATCCCGCCCCTACTGTGTTAGTACGCGGCTCAGCGTAAGCTGACACTTCACCAAAAGTTTTTTCCGACATTCCTGGCGGCGGCGTTGGTATTCCTATCCAGAACCAAGTCACATTGAGGGCACTTGTGAACTCGTTCGGAGAGCGTTTTCGGTACCCTGTACAACACCGTGAACAATCCTGAGTTGTGTAGTCTGGGTTGACTGTCACCGTTTGGTCCCACCTGAACATCACGCTATTATAAGGACGAACCGTATCAGCGTCCCCAGCCGGAATCGAGGATCGCTTTTACAAGGTTATGGTTTTTGACCATGCCAGAACGTAAGCCTAGACTTTAAATTGGGCAACTAGATTTTGAAGATTAGACGCCAAAAGAGCCAGTCCATGAGATGCCTGAGACATCTGGTGAGAACCCGCCGATGTCTCTTTAGCCACATTTGCCACTCCTTCAATATCGTTATTTATCGTCTCTGAAACTGCAGACATTTCTTCTGTTGCCGCTGCTATCTGTGCTACCATTGCATGGAGCTTTTCTACACTTCCTACAATCTTTTGTAAAGCGTCACCCGCCAAAATAACATCATTGACTCCCGCATCGACCTTACCCGTAGCTGCATCCATGGAGTCCACTGCCTGGCTTACGTCATTCTGAATAGCCCCTATCATCCCTCCAATCTCTGAGGTGGCTTTTGCAGTCCTCTCCGCCAGCTTTCTTACTTCGTCTGCTACAACCGCAAACCCCCTCCCTTGTTCACCCGCTCGTGCCGCTTCTATGGCGGCATTTAAAGCAAGCAGGTTGGTCTGGTCTGCTATGTCCTTAATGACGTTTATTATATCCCCTATCTGTTTTGAACGCTCCCCAAGAGATGTGATAAGTCTTGATGATTCTTCAACAGTTTTTGCGATCTCTTTAACTTCCCGTATTGATTTGGTGACTATCATTGCACCGTCCCTGGCAATTGTTGCAGTTTCAGTTGCTGAGGATGCTATGTTTGAAGTGTTTCTGGCGATGTCCATGACTGTTTGAGACATTTCCGCTGAGGAAGTTGCTATTTGCACGGCCTTGTTTGATTGGTCCGCCACTCCTTTAGACATCTGATCAGAAGTCATACTTAGCTCTTCGCTTGAAGATGCCACTGTCCCTGCCGCTGTTTTTATTTCAGATATAACCTTATTTAATTTCCCTACCATCACACCTAATGAAGCAATAAGGTGCCCGGTTTCATCTTTTGTGCCGGAGGTTACTGTCATCGTTAGAACGCCTTCAGCCAAAGAATCCGATACTGCTACAGCTTGTTTAAGCGGGACTACTAAACTGCGGGTAAGGTACACAGCTATAAATATAGATATTGCTATCGCAATCCCACCAATTAGGAGCATGAAGACAAGAGCCATCTTATATTGTTTAACTGATTCTTCGTATCGATAATGATTGCGGGTTACCTGATGGTCGATCAATGCAGCAATAGCTATAGCCCATTTTCTTACGGCCGGACTGGTTTCGTCCATAAGACTATCCGCCTGTTGCATTTTACCACTCAAAACTGACTCAACAACATTGCTCCTAAGAGGTTTCGCAATCTTTTGTTCCTCTTTAATAGTTTCAATCAATTCCAATCCTTCCTTGTCACTCTTGGATGTCAATTGCTCGATTTTTCCAAATTCCTTGTCATATATCGTTTCAAAATCCTGGATTCTCTTGTTCATCTTCTCATTAAGGCTAGGGTTGTTGTACAACAACATGTTACGCATGGCAATTGCAATTTGGCTTATCGTATCCCCCATGGCGTTAGCCGAAATAAGCCGCTCATTATTAACCTTAACAATCTGTTCCATATTATTTTTTATCTGAATCATGTTGTATGCGCCGATTATTATTGTCACTAGCATAAGAATCATTATTAGCGTGAACCCTGCGCTTAACCGGGTCCCTATTTTCATGTCTGCGAATCTCATTTAATGCCCCCTTTGTAAAGTTTTATGCCAAGACTTGTCCTCAATGATGGATGCCTCATTCACACGTCACGATTGAGGGCGCGGCGTTTAAGTTCGGCATCTGTCATGCGCCGGACCGGACCTGCGCAACGATATACAGGCACGCCACAGGTCGTCCGTTTATGGTCGCAGTAGCGGACATTTCGACACCTGTTTTTATAGCTTTTTCTCAACCCTTTACTTCATTATTTAACACGCCTTACTGGCAGCACTCCTTGATCATAGCTCCCTACCCTTAAATTTTAAAGTGGCTGACACCTGTTTTTAATTCCGAAGACATCCGTGATAAATTCTCCGCCTCCTGCGCTATCTGAGTGGAACCTGTACTTGTTTCCTTGGATACGGTTGCAATAACTTCTATGTCGCTGCTTATCTGCTCAGACACGGTCGACATCTCTTCTGTTGCCGATGCTATCTGCTGCACCATGCCCTGCAGACCGTTAACGCTGCTCACTATGTTATTTAAGGCAACTCCAGCTTGCGTCGCAAGCCTCACCCCATTCCCCACTTTTTTTGTGCCCTCTCCCATCGACAAAACTGCACTCTCAGTCTCCTGCTGTATCGCCTTTATCATGTCTCTTATCTCAGATGTCGATTTTGCAGTCTTCTCGGCAAGCTTCCTGACTTCATCCGCAACCACCGCAAACCCTCTCCCCTGCTCTCCCGCCCGCGCAGCCTCTATGGCGGCGTTCAAGGCAAGGAGGTTTGTCTGGTCCGCTATGTCCTGGATCACACCCACTATCTCGCCTATCTGTTTTGAACGGTCTCCGAGCGATGTCATCATTTTTGCCAGGTCCTCCACGGTCTCCGCTATCTCCTGCACTTCTTCAACCGTTTTATCGACTACCGCCGCCCCTTCTTCCGCTGTCTTTAAGGTCCCCTGCGATGACGATGCAATATCAGAACTGTTCTTTGCTATGTCTAAAACAGTTTGTGACATTTCAGTAGAGGCGGTAGCTACCTGGTTGGCCTTGCCTGCCTGCTCGTCAACCCTCTTCGTTATCTGGGTCACGGTAGCTGCAAGCTCTGCTGATGATGAAGCGAGATGTGAAGACGTGTCGGATATCGATCCTATAACGCGCCTCAGAGACTTTTTCATTTTATTTAACGAGTCCGACAGATCGCCTATTTCATCCTTCGAATGTATATCCAAATCCTCACAGGACAAATCTCCGCTGGATATCTTATCAGCCATGACAACACTCTTCTTAAGCGGAACGGTTATCAACCTAGCAGTAACAAGTGAGATTATTGTCCCTATTACAAGCGCTGCCACACCGAGAATAATGACCACCAACTTAGCATTGCTGTAAGTCTGTTTCGCCTGCTCATACCTAAGCTGACTCCGCTGCTCCTCAAATTTCAGTACTGCATGCAGCTCGTCTATGAGCTTCTGAGTAAGCGGAGTCGCTTCCCTGACAAGGACGATGCCGGCTTCTATGGGTTTATTAGCGACTCTCAACTCCATAAACTTGTCATTCGCGTCCTTTGCCGGACCAATGGCCTCCTCGACTTTTTTGATTGCCTGAAGGCCTTCCGGCGTAGTTTCCAGGTCTTTAAGTTTAGCTAACGCATCGGTGTACTGTTGCCTGTACTGTTCTATTTTGGTTTTCTCCGCCATTTTAGCGGAGTAATCATCAACCAATGCTATTGTTTTTATGCTGTTGAAAACGTTCAACAAATTTCTTTCTACTGTATTGGCTTGATCCACCCGGACATTAATAACCGTAGCGATCCTATTAAGTTTGTCATCGATCTGCGCCATTGCGAGCAGCCCGGTTATGGTGATTACGGCTGTCAAAAACAGCACCATGCCAAAGCCTAACCCTAGACGTAAGCCAATTTTTAAGTTTGCGAGCATCTATGACCTCCCATTATTTAGAACTCTTGAACATGAAACTACCAATCCATTGTGCAGTAGCAGATGAATCTCGAAAGGGAGTTGTCTTGTTTCTATTATCCTACGACTAATAGAAACAAGACAACTCCGCATGATCGCGTTAGATTGAGTTACGCTTATTTCGAGATGTAAGCGTTGAAGCCTATTGTAAGAGGCTTTCCATTGACTTCAACCGATGTCTTCATGTTGCCTCTCGTGCTGGCCACAACGAGAGTTTTTCCGGAAGCACTAGGAACTGGCTCCTCCAGGTCACAGGTTATAATCAACTTGTTGTCTTTAATCTTTACGTCAATCCCCATTTGTTTCACCTCAGCGTAAAGGCGCCCCTAATTTGATTGTTGTTGCAATCTATCTTTCACTAAGCGGCGTTATAAAGCAATTCTGCTTGCTGGGAAATACGTCCCTTTAAGCTGTTCGCGATATCTGCCAAGTATTTACGCTCGACGCGATACTTAATCGTTGTTTTAAGAACAGCCATTTCGGCCGAAGACAATATACCGGTGAACACCTTGTCAAGCATCCCCTCCATACCACCAACACACAGACGTCTTCTTCTAGTATTGTCTCCCATTTGAGCAACCGCAGTAATTACAGTATCCACACTAATACGTAGATCTACCATCGCTTTCATGAGAAAAAAATGTCTTACAGTGGCAATATAAGTGAGCAGAGTGTCCGGGATACGCCCTGCTTTCTTCATGTGACTCTCTATGGGGCTTAACAAATGGCTTATCTCATGAATCTCGGCGAAGATATTATAAGTTGGAACTTGATTGCCTTCAGCCCAATACAGGGCCGTCTTTATGTCCTCCGGCAATATATCTGCGAAAGCGACACTGCGCTGTGCGCCTTCCTCAAGAAGACTTTGCGCATTGCTTATGAGAGAGTTCTCGCTACTGGCGAATTCCTTCAACACGTCTATTATCGACATCCCGGTATTGTGTGCGATGTCCTCGGCATAGCAAATAAGATCAAATGCCTCATCCTTCTCTGATTGCGCTTCTTTTGTTAAAACCATTAGTTTGTCCCTCCGTTTAATTTTGTTGTTTCGGTGACAATTTCAGCCATGTCACTTTTGGGATTAGCTTTGTCCACGTTCGCAGATTTTAACCCGTCAACAGACGCTGCTGCTTTTTCAAGACAAGATGTTACTTGCTCAGAGGATACTGTTGTCTTTGTGTCGTCTTTTACAGCAGTTACAATAATGACGAATTCGCTAATAGTATCCTTCTTTTTGTCTCCAAACACACCTCCGCTATGTTTGGAATTCATGCCAGTGAGAATCAAACTTTTGCCCCACGGGATATTTAATAGCTGATTTGTGTTTGTAGACGAAGTATCAGGCGCAGTTATAGAACCGACAGTTGTCATTGCCACGATTTCGGACATGTCAGCATAGATATCCCCTTTTAAAGAATCGGAATCAATCTTCGGGAGTATCTTTATCTTGAGACCGACACTCACGTAGTTTGTGTTAATGATGTCCGTCTCGGTAATCCCAGTCTTCTCGGTAGAAACATGTTGTTCCTTTGTAACATACGGGATATCCTCAGTAATATTAAAGAATAATGGGATACCACTGAGTACGGGGGAATCCAACGATTTGATTATCTGAGCATCCCCGTAAGCACCAAGTATACCCTGCAATTTTGCAGCTGCATTCTCGCTTGTAGATGCGGATGCTTGAAAGTCTTTTATCACGGCATGCCAGTTTACAGTGGTAGGGTGATTATTGTCATAATCTACCTTGAGAATGCCAATTTTTACCCTGCCCTCGTATGGAGTATCCAGCGCAGCGGTTAAATCACCCTCCCAGTTTATTGAGTCGGAACCGATTTTCGCAACTTTCTGTTTCTTCTGTTCTTTTATAAGGGTTACTAAGTCACAGGCAGAGTAGCGCCCGCTTTGCATTAATGTACTATATACTGAAGACTGGGTTGGCGATATTGTCGAGAATGCAAACATGGTGTCTACATACTCTTTTAGACAGTCAGCGTCTTGCTTCGAATCCGTTGAACTCCCCTTTAAGGTCCCCGCGAGTGATTTAACCTGCTTTTCGAGAACACTTACCTTTTCTTTCAATTCGCTCAAAGACTGTGATACAACAGCCTTTTCCGAGGCATAATCTGTAGCATAAGACATAATCGGCAGACACATTAATACTAAGACGGTGAAAATTAAAGCATATTTGTTCATTTAAGACCTCCGAGTTTTACTGCCTTCTGTTTCGAACAGCCAAGGGCTGTCACAATTTTCTGCAAACATATTTGTTTATAGGAATCTATGGGCGCTTTGTCAAGAGCGCTCCGCAACCTGTCATATAATATTACTGCCGACTGTCCGGGTAAAGGTTGGTTGCCAGCCACTTTCAGGATTGTCGCCCCTATTAATAATGCCGGCAGTTACAACATAAACTCTGTTCTTGCAGCAAATTTATAGCAGAAGCTACCGGGAATTGCAGAAAGTACCTGGAACCCCGTAATCCACGCAATATCCACAATAGCCCGTAAGTCATTGTATTGCGTCTGAACCGCCTGCAGAAGACGCCCTCTAAAAGTTAGCAAATATCCCTGCCAAACAACCTGTTACCACTCGCCAGGACGGCCCGCTGCTTTTATTATGAGCGTTGATTACGCCTCCCAAGAGGAGCAGATAGTGACCTTAGAACAGCTCTCAGGGTATCTATATCGTTAGAATTGCCTCTAGCCAGGACAGATTTGAATTGATCGAAAAGGTCAGGAAACCTTTCGACATAAGGAAAAAGATCACTAATAAGAAGCTCCTCCTTTTTTAGATCGTTGAGATTCTTTTTTCTATCACGGTCGCTACTAATGAGTTCAGTTAGAGATAAATGTCCTTTTGTAATGAACTCTAATGGGACGCTACAGAGCGATGCAATCTTTTCCAGGACTGCTAGAGGGGGGATTTTTTCCCCCAGTTTCATACCACTGATAGGATCGCAGCGAGATACCGATCTTTTCAGCAAACTCTCGCTGAGGAATACTCCCGCGTAGCTTCTTTAGTCTCTCGTTAACTCCAAATTGGTCTTTCACGAACGGGGTTTGAACCTCATTGGTTACTATCCTTATTCATTTATCGTGAATTCTTTTTCGTTATGTTGCCTTAACCCCATGATCGCCTTACAGTAAGATATCCATGCTCTACGGTAAATCCAGGGACGTAGAAGCGGAGGAAATTGCCTTAAATATGTGATTTTAAGGTTTTCCCTGAACAGTTCATCATCAGGTGACACGTTTGTATCGATCACTGAATCTTTAAAGATTAACGGCTCGACCTGTTTATCGTACAATTCATGAAGTATTTCATCAGGGAAATAGCCATCGGCAAAATCTGAGGCGCTAACTTTTATCTGAGGATCCATCTTTTTGATGGCTCGCACCAGTTGTTGATTGGTGGCCGCTTCGAATAGGCTATCTACGATATCCGACGATTTACCTTCAGAATGGTCCAGCATTGTGTCGTAGTCTTGGTTTGCCAGATACATCCAGGCTTTTTCTGAAAAGAAGACATCGTGATGCCCTCTTGCATTGCCCTGCCCCTTTGCTATAAGTTCTTCGATTGAATCCCCTTCCCCCATCTTTGATAGCTTGGAAATTACAGCGCTCTGCTGTTTTGAGATCTTCGTATAAAGGCGCGGGTATTTATTCTTAAGATAAGGCAGCAACGCTTGTCTTATAAATGCCGCCAAATGAGCGTCTAAGAATAAGACATCGGGGGTGGTCCCATAGAGTTGAGTTTTTGTATATTTCGGAAATTCGGCTTGCCAGAAAGCTCTTAGGTCATGTCTGATTTCTTTTGATAGCCCTCTAAGGCCAGGGAGCCCCCATTCCATCGCCAAAGAATCTTTCGGCGACAAAGGATAGAAAATCATCGAATCAAAAAGACGGTCCATTTTATATATCGCATTCTCCGACTCGAGAGACGCATCCCTGATCATCCGTGGCAATTGCCGCCAGAAAGAGTCCAGTATCACATGCTGCATCTCGTCGTGCGCAAGTGTTTTGGGATATTTTATTTCTTTAATCTCCGGCAAAAGCCTATCGTGTGAGTCATCAATAAGGTCTCTGAGATGGTCGGAGTCTGAGCCAATGTATTCTTTAAAAACTGAGAGCGCCTCCGGCTTTTTTCGGCGCCAGTCATGGGCAAGGACTTCAGCGGAAATACCGCCAAGATAGTCGGCCAAATCTTCACCGTATACAGCGGTGGCGTAGTCTTCTGTGCTATTTTCATTATACGACTCTATATCATCCAGGCACCGTTGAGCGGTCGCTATCTTATCTCCGATACGTATCTTCATAACCGACTCATAGACCCAATACAACGCCTCCGGCAATGTTTTGTCTATAAGCGATGGGTTACAAAGGCAGCAGGCTGCAGGGTCATGTCTAGCATCGTAATATTCTGCGACATCACAGAAGTACCGGAGACTTTTTTTAATGCGAACAGACTTCCGGATCTCAGTTGTAACCGGAACGTCGGGGGGAGTGGGAATGATCCTAAGGGGCGCTTTACGTGCAGGGCGCGGGCCTTGGTTGGGTGAGACAAGAGGAGTTTTATCGTTAACCATAAAGAAACGCAGAGTGTCAGGATATATATATGCCAGCTCCATCAATACCCTATCCATGCGTTGTCCTGTTTCATCAGCCAATTGACCGTTGAAGAACTCTCTGTCGTATTCTACGGTTAGTTTCGCTAACTCGTATCCGCCTTTAAGCAGTTCTTCTTCAATGTTATGCATTTTTAGAGTCATCTCTGATATTACATAGGTTTTGCTCTCCTCAATAGCGTTTGCACTGCACATGCGAACAAGAGCGCAAAGAGCCAACGCTGGCCATCTATTAGACTCCGGGTTGCCGCATAAATGAGTTTTTATTTTATTGTATCGCTCTGTAACGGCACGTTTGATAGCAGGGTCATGTATCTTGGCAGTTGTGAAAAACTCATCGTGAATTACGCGCCCCCATAATTTTGCTCTACCCGCCTCCATGCAGGACTCAAGGAATGCCTTAAACTTCCGATTTCTGATGACAGGCGTCATCCTTTCGATCCACTCTGCTGCTGAAACAGCATTAACAACAGGCCTGAACTTGGTAGAAGGTAAATACAAACAGTTTTGCCTATAATACGGGTCAAAAATAATATCTGAAAGTAATTCTATGCTCTCTGCCCACTTGATGGATGTTATTGGTGTTTTTATCCCGTCCCCCTGTTTCACAGCAGCACATGAAGGGGATGTTTTAAGCTTAGCTCTGTGCCGGCGCAGGACCTCCTTAAAGAAACCTGATCGATTTTTTATCCCGGTGCTCGTAATAGGGAATACGGCCGCTGTTTCGATGACTGCATCATCAACCAAAAGGCGTCCGTCCTCATAACATCCTTCCCCTTTGTTTGTTATCCATTCCCTCATCCTGGCATCAGCGAGCATCAGCCCCCTCAAAGCCGCATACCGTGACGCGGCATAAAAGGATTCTATCGCTCTGGCCTCCCCGTAGTGCGCGAATATAGCCGATGTCGCCCGCATCTCCGGTATATCTGGAAGCGCGCATGTCTCTATCTTCCCATCAGGCATCTTTATGCGGAACGCGGACTTTGTGGGGCTCTCCATTGGCGTGACTCCCGCTCCCGCGGCAAAAGCCATGGCACAGACAAAAGCGAACTCTTCCGGATCAAGCGGTGGGATATCAACGTCCTCGATGGCCATCCGAAGCATTTGTTTGATTTGATCTTTCTTGTCCATATTACTCCTTGCCCAGTATCTCAAGAATAATCTTACGCCGGTTGTCTATCAGCCGCATCCCTGACTTGGGCACTCCGGAAGAAGGACTTAAGGTCGAACGTGACCGTCCTTCAAACATTTCCCAATCTCAGGAAATCTCCTGGCGACACGATGCAATATATCATAGTGCGTTATGACCATCCGAAACGGTTCCGCAATCAAGCTGTTGATAACATAAACTATTTCCTCGAACACGTCATTCATATTAGTGTTTCCGAAAGGGTCTTCACCTTCAGTTTCGGTTGCTATTTCGTACAGCATCCTTCTGGTTAAGATAGGTATCTGGTCTTTAATATATTGCGCATAAATACCACTGTCCATTTCGTTTTCCTGACCCTCTTTCAGTCCTACGCGAATACATACAGATAAATTGATCAATTCCGGCGCCATCGATTCGATAAACATTACACATTCCTCCTATTTTAGTGTTATTCCGCCCCCTCATGGATAGGCTCAATGTCATCAGTATCCTCTTAGGGCTTGCAGATTCCAACATATCTATACCTCTTTGATCTCTCTTAGATTACTTGCTCCGAGGAAGGAATACTTTAAACGTAGCTCTCATAGAAGCGAGTTTAGTTGGATCCGCTTCTTCCAAAATCCTGCAAAACTGATCGAATTCTTTAGCATACAATCCTACCAGTCTGCTTATTAGCATTTCCAGGTCCCGGGAGGGACTCCTGGTAGTCTGCCCAAGGGGAACAGGAGGGTCGCATTTTCCTCGGATAAGCCACGTTACATCAACACTGCATGAGTTGCCAATCAGATCAAAAACTCTGAGGGGAGGTATCCTATGACCAGCCTCGTACCGTTGATATGAGCGAAAGGGGATCCCGATTTTCTGCGCAAAATTTCTCTGTGACAGGGTCCCCCTTACTTGGCGTAACCGAGTGCCTATGCCAAAAAGGTCTTTCCTTTCAGAAGCAACCTGATGATCAGTAATCTTTCCCATGCCACTTATGCCTCCACACGTTTAGAAATCTACGAAAAGTTCTGAAATAAACAACCCGGAGATCGAGGCATCTTTAAACTTTTTGGGGATTTGCAGCCCATCCTGAAGCTGAGGGGTTGATATTCCTATTGAAAATGCCGCATAGGCTTCCAGGTATGCTGAAAACTTGTCGGACACTTCAATAAGCTTGCCGTCTATAGGGCTGAATGCATCCTCATTATAACTCGCGCTAATGTCTTCGCTCGAGACAAATACCACCTTTCCATCTTTGGTGATCTTCCCTTCGAATTCATTTTCAGTAAAATACTTGAATTCAGGTATCCATTCCTCTTCAATCAGTGGGTAAATTTCCTTAGCTGCCAGATCTCTCTCAATATGACTGATGGCCGCCGGCATTCCTTCGACGGAATTCTTCACAGGAGAGATAATATCTCTCGTAACGACTTCGGGCAGATCGTGGAAAAGACCGCCGAAGAAGTTATTGTATATTCTGCTGGGGCAGGCATCCAACTCTCTTGTGAGCAGATAGGTGATGCACGCCACTAATAACATATGTCCGAGAACAGAGGTTTTGGGAATTCGAGGGGTGTGCCCCCAGCGTATTTGAAAGCGAAGCTGCCCGCACAGGCTAATGAAATCCAATATCTTATGTTCCGTTAATATTTTCCTCATCCCTACCAGGTCAAGATGCTTTTCCAAGTCGTTTATCATCAACTTGTTGATTTCAGGTATCTGGTAGCCGGAGGGATTTGCCTGACGTATAATCTGAAACTCCCAGTAGCTCGCATAAGCATGTGCCGCTTTCATGATTGCGTTTGTCCTGTCATCAAAATAGTCTTCCGTCGTCAGGTACTGCAATATTTCTTCTTTTATTGCGCCTTTTGCGAGCCCCGTTAATTCTGCCGACAGGTTCTTGAAAACCCATTTGTTTAGTTCATCATATTCAGTCTTGAATTCATCCTTGATCTTTCTGTAGATGGGGGATTTAATATCTGAGATAACAACTCTTCGCAGCAGCTCATAAATGCCGCTTTTGATGATAGAGTGCCACTCTATTTTCTCCCCTTTCAGTTCCTCGTATTTCGCCAGGCAATAAGCAATAATCATCTTGTGGGCGTGCTTGTCGAGCTCGGTTAATTCTACCGGCCTTATCTTGTCATTCCACCTCTGGATATAAGATGCCTCAAACAATCTTAATGCAAGCTTCTTGTGAATCATGATACCTCCGTCTCCGCAGTTTTACGAATAATACTTACACTTAGAAGATATTATGACTCGCTAGGCTGTTCGTATGTCACGATAATACCGTCAAGCTTATCCGCTACATATTGAATCTCAGTGGCAATTGAGATTGACATGCCACTTCCAGCCTTACCGAAACTCTCCCTTGGCTTATCTTCCACTTTCTCCTCCACTTTACCTCCCCTACCGTCCCTTTCACTCATCAGATTTCCCTCCAGTTAACTGGTTCTTTAGGGTTCCGCTCACCCATCCGTCTTCTCTTGCATTATGAATTCATAAAGATTTTGTACGATTTGTCAAGCGCTTTACTCGCCGCTTCAAGTACGGACATTTATCGCCACAGTTCTTGGCATCCCCACACAAGTACAAATTCCCTGTCGTCCATTTATTGGTTATGCTGCACCAATATATTGCGGGACTGATTTTTTCTTTTCTGCTCATAAATCTTAGATGACATCCTCCGTCCACTAAGCTGCTAAAGCTGCAGCAACTATAGGTACGTGATGAGCATAGTACATTCAGGTCGCCTTTAAAATTTTATGTCCGCAATACAACAAAGTACGGATTAAGCTTAACGCACATTTTACATCTCTCCCAGCTTCTTTTTTAGGGCCTCGCATTTATCATTAGCATCATGAACGGCGTCAACAGATTTCCTTGCAGCGTCGTCCACAGCCGCCGCCACATCAGCCGGGCTTAACTTATCATCAGCAACGCTCTCCGTTCCCACACAGGCTATAACTTCACCACCGGGCTTTACAGCGACACGGAAGCGAATGCCCTTCCACAGCAACGGCTTTTTTATCTGGATAGCACCAGAAGTCTCGTCTAGCGACTCGGCAGTGCCAACGGGATTTAGGCATCGTTCGTAAGCCTTAAGCTTCTTGTCGCTTCCCGCGATCCTGATAAACACCGTCAAGCCGTCGAAATTGTCAACTCCCATCGGGATATCGCCCAAAATTTCCGACACCCCTTCCCTCTTGAATGCGGCCGCATATTCATTCGCCAGTCGTGCCGAAAGGTTCTTGGCATAAACCTCATTACTTGCATCGCGAGTACCTGCTTCCACAGAGCACCAGGCCGCAGCCAAATCCTGGGGCTTCGGAGGTTCGCCGGAAGCGCAGCTTACCAGCGCCATACAGAGCGCGGTCATGGCAGACAGAGCGCAAAACATCTTTAGGTTTGTCATCATTATTGAAGTGCCCTCCCGTTTAAAAAAGATTCTGGAAAATAATTGCATTAATATTTTGCCCTTACGGCATCGTATATTTTGATGGCAAGCTGTTTGCCGATTCCCTCAACATAGGTCAGATCCTGCGGAGAAGCCGCGAATACAGCATCTACAGAACCAAAATGCTGGAGCAGGGCGATCGCCTTACTGGGACCGATTGAAGGCAAGCCCTCGACGATAAATTGGCTGATGACTCTGGCGTCCTTTGGCTTATTCCCTCTAAGCGGTATCTCGTAACCGAGCCCATGCTGAAGATGGCGTGCCATGGTTGCCAGGAGACTGGCTGTTTCGGTTGCGTTATGGGTGTATACCAGAGAAAAGCCTTCAAGCACGGACAAATACGAAATAGCTCCCCTTAAAGCATCGGGATTGATAGAACTTTGCGTAGCGTAAATATCCCCTTCTGTAAGAAGAATTATTTTGTCATAGTCAGTCTGCATCTTTTTAGCCTGAACAAACAATCGCCGATCAAATATAGAGGCGATAAAATCTACAGCAGCCTTCCGTTCGCAGATAACTCCGTCCCCTAACACGTAATCTCCGCAAGAGAGTTCTGCGATTTCGATATTTACTTCCTTCATCGATGTCAAATAGCTGGGGATACCTGATGCGGACTCAGACTTGTCAACTATAATTGTTATTTGTTTATCTGCCGCTCTATCTTCCTGGTTGCTCATAAATTTGTTTTCTCCCATTAAACGTTAATAGCATTTCACATCCATACTCCAGTTTTTACTCACAAATGTAACACAACCGAATCTCGAATAGAACAACCCGATACACTGCGACATAGTTCTTTATAAGGGAATAAAAACATTTGTCAAACGTTTCCGCGAAATATGCACCTGGCATACGCGTTTAATCAACATCCCCCCTAAGCAGGCATATAATCCCGCAGAGGTTCCGGCAAATCATCAACGGTGACAATGCCATCATGATCATTGACTTCAATATAGCGACAGATATTGTCCAACTCGATATAATTCCCTCGATAAGGATACGCTAATAATTTGCTAAGGGCGGATCCGTCGATCTTGATATTCCCGCTTTTGAAATACAGCTGATTGAAATACAGATTAATAATATCAGGGGATACGATTATCCTCTCCTTTAACGTCGGCAGGTTGACAGAAAAAGTGCTCAACTGGAAAAACAGCCCGTCATGAAATGTTCCAGACAAAGCTGCCTTGCGGAGGTCCGCATCCGTCGTAGAGATTATCTTCATGTCGCGTTGTCTCTCCAATACAAAATGAAGTTGAGCCTGTTTCGTTGGGGATGCTTCAGCAACTTTGTCAATAAACAAAGTACCCCCAGCAACTTTTCTGGCTAACTGCTTGCTTTCGTGATAGAAGACAGCGTCATCGAGCAAAAGACAATCACATTTCTCAAAGGGTTTGTCCCGGCGAGGACTCAACAAATGAATGGTCTTCGCAATAAGGCTTTGTCCCGTTCCGCTTTCCCCATATATCAAGACTGGGTCGTTATTCTGAGCAAGCCCATACAACTCCAAAATAAACGACTCATCGTACAATTTGAACAGTAGTTCGCTGCTTATATCCTTTAAGTGATGGGAAGGGCTTCCGTCACAAGCTTCCATGAATGCATCAGAGAAAGACTGCATTATCCGGTCTGTGCATGGCCTCTGGTTTATCATTAGTGATTACCCCTTTTTTTAATGCATACGCACAGTCAATTAATTGCTTTCATAGAGACCCAAGGCAACCTTAAATTCCTCCATAGAAATACCGATTTTGCTCGCACTCTGTAGAAGTTCGATTACTCTGTTGCCGATCGCCGGTGGCGGGAGGACATCTTCCTCTTTATATGCCCTGATGTCATTGTTGAATCGGATGAAGCATTCTTTTACCTTCTCAATAGAGGGAATGGAGTTCAACCCTTCAGGATGATTTTTCAAACTGGGAATTAACGATCTGCACAATTCCATAAACTTGAACAGCTTCTCATTATCCAAGTACAGCAGGATACTTTTAAAAGAGTGCTGGAAATCACTAAATCCACTTTTGTCAAAAGTGCCTGAGTATTCGGGCAGCCGCAGTTTCTTATAATTTATTTTTAGATATTGGAATTCATCAAGCATGATTAGATACCGTGAGTATCTCCCCGAATAGAAAAGATAAAGAGTTGGCCCGTCTCCATTTGAAGAATACTTTGATATTTCCGAAATGTCCTCCGCTGAAATAAGCATATCTATTGCTTCCTGGTATTCTCGGACATCAAAGAATCGCAAAGGCAACAATTTCGTTAAAACAAGTTTTTTCTTCACGGAAAAAACGGGACCTGTGCCAGACAGCAAAAAATCGGGATTAACTGAAAGTCTTTGCGCAATTAAATGCACCTTGTTCGAACTCAGCTTAAATCCGCCTGATTCCAGTCGCGATAGTGAGGAGGATGCTAAATTGGCAAATTTAGAAAAATCCGCCTGCTTAAGCCCAAAAAACTGGCGAACAAATTTTATCCTCTCACCAACAGGATTTATCATAAGTTTATTCTATATAACTCTAGTAAATTTATCAACATTACAATGCCAGTCTTCTTGCCTTCATGCCACCTCCTTAGACCCTTTTAGCTGAGAGTAAAGTTCTTTTGCTTCGTTGAGCTGGACCTCATCAATACCGAGCTTATCCAAGATATGTTTATCATCTAAAGGGTCCTCCGCATGAATAGCTAGCAAGATAGCGCCATCATAATAGTTTACCTTATTGTAAAACTTGGATGTGTGATGCCACTCGCATGGGCATAAAAACATCCTTATTGCAGATGTTTTTATGCCTAGTTTTTTAGCGAGGACTGAAGCAGGATACTTCCCTTCTCTTTCTGCTTGGATCGCACGGTTTGATTTCGAATAACCGTTATAGCCGCCTCTCATTCCGCTGCATACAAAATCAACTATTTGCCGCCGCCGACTGAATGAACCACCGTCCCATTGTAGTCTTAGGGCACTCAAAAGTCTCTTTCTGTTCTTATAAAACTGAGGATGGTTTTTGAAATTATAATTTTTTACCGCCCACTCTTCGCTGCACACTCGATTCCCAATAGCCAGCAGCACTTCGTCGGTAGCGCTTTTGATGAATTCTTCAAAAGTCACCCCAGTATACTCTTTGAACTCTTGAGCTGCTTCTTTGTTCTCCTGTTTATTCATAGACTATGTGATTCTCCTCCGAGAAACTGTTTCATGCGCCTCTATCAGGGTCTTCCCAAGCCACTTCGGGCTTGCATGGCCACAGGGTAATCGGTTTTAATTTTTATCATTTTCTCCTTCTGATTATTTATAGAAAATCAGAAGTATTTGTCAAGCGATAAGAGTCGTTAGCCGCTTTTAGATCGGGGGGGGGGAAGCACAGAAAAGATCGGAAGATATTCGTAAACTCGGGTAACGCCAAATCGGTTGGTTATTCTTTAGAACCAGGCGGCACAAATTTATCCGCGTAAATTCCCTCTGGATACTCCTTCATGCACTTTTGGCAAACCAACGAGGCATCTTTCCCCATAGAGTCCAACAGGAAACTGTTTTTCTCGCAAAGGTCCCATGGCACATAGAGAAACTTAAGCTCTCGTTTCAGAAACTTATCCCCATCGCAAATAGCGCATTGGTAAAAATGCGTGACGGGCGGCAAAAGTGCTGACAATATGTGCACGCGAGACGGGTGTTTCAGCTTCCGGAACGCTTTGTCTAATATTTGCTGGATGCGTCCTGCGCTCAGAGAAAGTTCTGATGCAATCTCATCATATGTCATATCTTCCCAAAACCTTAGCTTGACAACAATCTCTTCTTTGGGAGTAAGTGTTTTAAGCACCCTTTGTATCTGTTCTCGATCAATCGCGGTATCCAAATCCTCACTGTAGACAAGTTCTGGAAGACTGTTGACTTGATTGAAAGGCAGAAAATCAATATCGGGCTCCTTATAATGAATACTGTCGTTCTGTAGCAGGTTCCTGACAGTCTCGTTATTTTTAAGGGCGTCAGTGATATTGGGTGGGAGAAACTCATCTATAGTACACTTAAAGAAGTCGCATATTTTTTTTGCTGTCACCTCATTATGCCGATTGGGTATCCACCGGAAATGCAGTATCTTACTTAACGTTGCTGTGGATATCCCTATGACTTCCGCCATCTCAATATAACTAAGATTGTTATCCTGCATATAGCGGAAGACAACGCCGTGTTTGGGTGTCGTCTTGAGTGCTATACCAAATTTAATCTTATCCTGCATGCGCTCCTGTGACATCCTCCCCCGAATGAATTCCGGGGCATCCTCTGAAAGAGACTCAGACTCCGCATTCAGCGTTTGTTGAGTAACGACGGGATTTCGACTCATGCGGCAACTCCAACATTACTGACTGAAGATGCACAACCAGTCTCGTCTCCTACGGTAGGTCCCCCACCCGTAGTATTCCCTTGGCGCCGCCTATCGGCGCTTTGTCGCAACGCTGCTGAAGGTTGACGCTTCATCGGGGGTTCTAAAGTCCCGGTACTTTGGAACTCGCCCTGGCGGCTTTCGCCACACAGGACTTCACCTTCTCTGCGTCTGCCGAAGACCTGCCCGGCCTCCGTTGCGGCCAAACTGAGGCTCGCACATCCAAAAAGTATGATTGTTGCAATATTCGCCGAGACATGGTCCCGGTCCGCAACCAAACCACATTGTGTGCACTTATGTATCCTGTCACTGAGTTCTTTGGGTGCCGGAGCCCCGCAAGTACAGACTTGGCTGTTGCCACCGTTTTCAGTTCTATTGGGCGCCGGGATGTAGCGTTTGCCCAATGCGCTTTTGAGCGCCAGCTTCTGCTTGTGGATAGCGCGGTCGGAAGCGGCTTTAGCCTGTCTCCTGTTCCTGATCATGAACTGCACACCATGTTCTTCAACGCCCACATAACGGAACCGGTCAGCCACAATAGCAGCACCCTTTTTGTGACCATAGTCCCGGGTGTTCTCCACCTTGGTATGCAGCTTGGCGACCTTCCTGATCTGAGCCTTCAGCCTGTTTGAGTATGGAATATCTTTGAGTGACGGCACCGGCTTGCATTCGGCTTTCGCCTTGGCTGCCAGCGCCGCATATTGCAGCTTCCTGAACTCGAACTTACGTGATAAACCCCTCTGAGCTGAGGCCAGTTGCTTGCGGTACCTGCGCCAGGCTTTCGGCGGGTCGTAATCATTGCCTTCGGAGTCGGTCATAAGAGCGGTTAGCCCAGTATCGATTCCGCCATCGGGCCTCTCGTCATTAGCCTGGATAACCGGCAGAATATCCTTCTCCTGACACTCGGCGGTGACGATACAGTGCCAGCGACCCTGTTTGAACTTGACGGTCACCGTCTTGGGCTTGCCCTTGACCTTGCGGTAGTCATACAGGGCAAACTCGCCAAGCCCGGAGAGGTGCAGTTTGCTGTTTTTGATATGCGCTGAAGTGCCGTACTGCGGAAAGGTGAACGATCGGTACTTCTTGAACTCTATGAAATGCGGAGGCTGGACGTTCTTGCGGCCCTCCTTGATCACGTCGAAATAGCGCTTGTAGCCTTCAGCAACACGGACGGCTACGTTTTGCCTGACTTGGGAATGCACCTTGCTGAGCGCGGTGTCTCTGCGGACGTATTCAGGGACCGCCTTGTACTGATCAGCCTGGGTCAGGTAGTGCGCAGCCAATGGAGCAAACACCTGGCTGCCGTCTGCTGTGGACAGTATCTCGTCCTCGGTCTCCATCAGAGCGGCAATAGCCTTTAGTTCCCTGTTCTCAGCGCGGTTGGTGGCACGATCGGCCACAAGTTCGTTGCGCAATCGCCAACAGGCGCCAAGCCACATCCAGATCACGCCGGACTGCCTCGCGCTTACTTCCATGACGAAGTCGTAAGCACGGGTGATGACCGTGTGCTTTGGGTTCTTCTTTCGCTTTGCGCGTTTGGGCTTAGCAGACAGTTTGGTCCTCTCAGTTATTTATAAGTATTTACGATTGTTTGTCAAACAATGTTACACAAAAATCCACAACAAACAACAGCTTGTTGGACTCGCTTTCATCTACGACATTGAACCGAGAATTCCCGCCCGTGGCTTAAACTGCCGTTTATACAAGACACCTTTACAATCACCCAGTCCCCATCATCCAGGATTTAATCTTCCAGAGGGAAACGCCGCTTGCGGCGTAATAATAACGGAACAAATGGTTTTCTTTTCCCGCTTGTCGGTGTAGTCGAATTAGTGCTCTCAAATTGTTTAACTAAAGAATCAACAAAACAAAAACTACAGAGATCATTTGCGAACCACTGCGGCGGCCGTCCGGTTTTCTCTATACAATGCTGACAATTGTTATCCGTGCACCCGCATACTTTACAAGCCCGTGTCTTCTTGCTCAGCGGCACCCCCTTATAACTACTCACCACCCTCTATTTGGCTCAAGCACCAAAAGGGTTAGAAACATCCTTCGGAGGAATCAGTGCTATTCGATCGGGCAGAGGACTCTTTTGCATCTTCTCGACTATCCTGTCGAAAACCTGTTTGAGGGCAAGCGCATCAGCGTAGCCCGCCTTGTCGAGGGTTATATCAAGATTCCCGTAAAGCGTAACCCTGTCAAGCCGATTCTCGACAGTCATCCCGCCGATTTGCGTGGATTCAGATTCGTTGGCAAACGGGTCGAATTTTATCTGTCGCATCAGCACATCTCCTTGGTTAGTACAGCATCCTTCTTATAGTATGCCGCGCTACAGCTTTCATAAAAGTATTGGCAACCATATTCGATGCAAGTCTGCGCTCCACACCAGAACCCGCACCGCCCTTTCTGGCCTCATCATTATTATAATGCGGAGTAGGGACCGGTAGGTCAAGCTTCGCGGACTTTTCGGAAGGTGTGAGTTGCGGGAAGAAATTAACTCCGGCGATCTCCTCCAACTGCGAAATGCTTATTACATCGTAGGCGTTACCGGGCTTGTTCTCGCAAAAGTACACTGCTCCCCGGCTCTTCTTGGGGTTGTATACTATCTTGAAAATGTGATCCGGCACATACACTCCCCGCCCTATCGCTTTTGCACTGGTGCCCATCCACAGTGGGCCTGTTATGACATACAAAGCGCCTTCTTTTTTAGCAAGTGTTCTTACAGCAGACTCAATCCCCTCCCATAAATGGCGGTTGTTGTCTGGGTCCTGGGGCATCATATTGGATAGGGCAAAGCTCTCGTTTTGGGCCTGTATAGTTGGCATATCCCCGTTTGGGCTACAGTGCCCTCTATCCAGCGAAGATCGAAAATAATCTGAAAGCTCTGCACGTTCACTCTGTGGCAGTCGATTATCGGGGTGGAAATTGTTCGTTCTCTTCAGCCCGTGCGCCATCTCTAAATGCTCACGGGTCAGGTGTTCCGCAGACCATAATGGAGTTTTTGTAACACCCGAGTACATTACTCCAAACGCGGAGGAGCAAAGCTCAGTGGTCCTTGCCGTTTTCTGGATAGAGATTATCTCAGGGGCGATGCCGCCCAGATATTCTTCCGGGCACGCGGTCTGAGCCGCAAGGCTGGTGCTCACAAACAACAACGACAACAAAAGGACAATCGACAAAACATTTCTTTTTTGCATAACTACCTCACTTTTGATTATTTAGAGACTCGCGATATTCCTTTATAGGGAAATGGCGGTACATTGTCAAACGTATCATGCCAGTTAATTGATGACAGGATATATTTTTTTTGGCCATGCAGGACGCAGGCGCCCCTACCCTAAAATCTCTGCGACTTCCAAGCCCTGCTTAGTCTCGATGGACACGCTAGTATCCGGGATTTTTGAACGTCCTTGAAGCTGAAAAGCCTCAATTCTGTCAATTAATGTCGTATTTTTGTCGGTCCACTCCGATGTGAACCCTAACCTATCGCGGTCAGCGTTCATTGCACGGAGGGCTGGAAGGATCGCCTTATCTGCCGCAGAGAAGAAGATGCCGTTTTTCTCATCTCCGATACGGTCGCTTTGGACACTTACAGCGAGAAAGCGAAACTTCCTGTCGATCACCACGATGCCGCCAGGGATAATCCCTTTTGAGAGCAAACGGATGCTCTCCTCCAAAATTTCAATGCTCTGTATATGCCCCTCACCACATCCGAGATCGCGGCACGCTGCTTTATAATAATCCAGCATAGGCAAAGTCGCCCGGTTAGTGGCGTACATAAAAAACCCGTCATTCTCATCGTGGATGTCATTAGTGGATGTATTTACAGCAAAAATCCTATATTTTTCATCTATCGGCAGCATGGCACACCCTCCTTAGCAAGAAAAAACTGGTAAATAACCTCGCTCCAACCTCGTAACCTTGAAGGGTCGATCTCACCAACACGATTCATGCTCAAAAATTTCTCCCCAACAGTGCGATCAGCAAGCGGTTCCTCCAGCTGGATATTGAACAGACATCCCAGACTGTGCCTGTCGTATAGCCTCTCCCTGCTTGTGATAAGTCCCTCAATCGACTTGATATAGGCAGCGCCTGGAAGATAGGCATCCAACTCCTCATAGAGAGCATCCAGAATATGGACTTTTAAAGACTGGGCTTTTTTCTCTTGTGATACACAAACCACCCGCCCAAAGCCAAGCACCAACTCGGGTTCCTTGTTGACAAAAAGCCTCTGGTCCTGAAACTTTACCGTTACCCCTCCAGGCTTGCTGACTGTAAGTACCTGATCGTTAAAGCTTACTGCTGCAAAAGACACTACCCGTATCTCACCATCCTCCTCCGGTTCCTTAACTACAGCATACCGGTTTAGAAGGCTATCGAGATGTTCATCGTCGCCGATAGGATACAGATGCTGAAAATTGAGATCGTTGAAGATTTTTCTGTTTACTACTATATTTTTCATAGGCTGTAATACCCCCTTTAGATAATAATACCGGCGACTTTCATATAACAGGCCCACTACCATCTAAAATTCTGCTTGAAATAGCGACGCATCGAGGAAATCTAGAGAAATGTTCCCCGAGGGAGGGCCAGCCGGCGTTAACGGGGGGAGTCGCAGAAGGCGCCGGGCCGGAAGTCTTTGAAAGTATCTAGTATTTGACCGGCGAGAAGAAGGCTTTATTCCTCAACAGGATACTCAGACCGCAAATTGCGAAGAATGGAAGTGAGTTTGCTGGCAGGTCAAGGCTGCTTGGTATTCTGCCGTACCTACTGAACAGCAAACGAGTTCATTTCCGCTGCGCGCAATATGTTCCGCTGACGGACAACGCATTCACCCCAACCCTGAAAGGTTTTGTTTTTATACAGGGATTGGCGATACCAGTCACCCAAATAACAAACGTAATAGCTACTAGACATAGTCCAACTACGACAGCACATGCCGTTCTCATGGCCCTTCCTCCTCTATTTGTATGTGTACGCTTTCCACAGTCTCCACTTATCCCTACTCCTAAGCAAGCAGACTACTCTTACTATCAATACTAATACGCACAGCACGAAGACTATCTCCAAAAAGGATTCTGCTTTCATTATCACATCGCATGAGGGTACTCTCTTCAACCCGTCCATACCCATTCTCCCATAAGGTGCCACATTTGGTTTTTCACGTGCCCTTACTTAATAATACCGGGAATATGGGTTGCCATGACAAGACAAGCCAATTATTTTTGCCTTTGCGCATTATCACGAATATCGTATGTGACTGATCTGACGTGGTTTCTATTAGCTCGGGGGGAATCCAAATACTGTGTCGATTTGATCTTTTTAATCAGCGGGGTGTCCGGAGGAGCATGAGGAAGAATCCGTGGTGGACATTTTATTTACCTTCTGGGTTGTTTTGTTGCTGTTGCGGATTTTCGTAGGATTCTATCGCCCTTATTGTTTCTGCCAGTGTGCAGAGGTCGTGAAACGGGAGGACGTCTTTAAGTGTTATTACCATCTCATATATGTTTTTCCTTTCAGCTCCCCAGAGAGTAAGAATGTTCCATAAAGACATAAGGCTTTTGGATGATATTTTTATATTGTTCTCTCCGCGAAAGCCCAGTTGCCTTACTATATATTCTTGGTTGGGAGATATTGGATGGTCGAATATGTCTACGTGCTCTTTTCTTGCCCTGCAGTATCTGAAGCCGTCGGAGTGGTTGCGAGGAATGATAGCGTTTAGGAAGCTTATCATCATCTGGACACAATCGGGACTGATCTCTTCCGATTCGTTATCCAGATCAGCGGACAGCTGGAATTCGCGTATTCCCTTCATAGTCTCGACTTTTCCGGGTTCCGGTTGTGTATGAACGTTGTAGCGGATGTCGTCCATTTCGTCCAGGTAGATCGCTGTAATGCGGCCGGGGATTCTTTGCCAGCCGGTGGGGCTGTAACTTCCTACTTGGACGTATTGATCGATGTAGAATCTATTGGGCATGGATTTATTCTATCATTAACCGGCCGCTGAATGCTTCCTGGCTTCTTTGAGACTGCGAGACTGTACAGCGGCTTTTCAGCCTCACAATACGGCATAGTTGCAGCCATTCGTGAGAGAAATATTTTTTTCTGAATGCCCGGTCACGAAGCCATTCATAGAGCATTTCTGTCGGAATGGAGCAGGGCAGGATATTCTCTTTTTGCACAACCTGCGTCCCGGCGTTGCCTGAGAGGTGTTTATTTAGAGGCAGTTTTCTAAGGTATACCTTGCCGTTACTGTGAATGCTGGCGATTTGGTAACATTCGTCCTTTATAATGGCTCCCTCGTTGTCCCATTCTCTGTAGTCGGTCACGAAACAGACGTCATTTTTCTTTATTCCGGATTGGCAGTCTTTTATTGTCTGCCTGAGCGTTTCGATAGGGTGGCACTGGTTGCTGTCGGCCACAATATTAATGTTGTCGTTGAATATTTCGTTTATTTCTGACAGTTGGAGGTTCTGTGGCAGGTTTGGGAAAATATCCGAAGTCCGGAGAATACTTTGGAGCGCGGTGATCCCCTGCAATTTTTGTCTATGGAGTGTCTCTACTGTTTCGGGAGATTTGTCGATGGTTTTGAAATTGGGGAATATATACTCATACACATTGAGCCTGGTCCACACCCTGAAAAGGTTGTCGCCGTTTTTTATGATTATGTATGTATTGTAATCTCCATATGGGAACCAGAGTTTTATCCAGTTGTTAAGGTCCTCGGCTTTTTGACCGTTGCGTGTTTTGTTCCTTAGTATTCCGATTGCTTTGGGGAAGGGGAGCAGTGTGGCATGGTTTCGTCTAATCCATTGGTCGAACAGTTTGATATCAGGGAAGCGGACGTCACGGAAATGTTCTATAATCCCCACTTCTTCGTTGATGTATCTGACCGATTGAAGTATGTGAATCTTTTCGCGGTCTGCTGCAGCGGGACCGTCCTGTATTTGGATTATTTCGTTTGCTGTATCTTGGTATATATGGGCAAGTGCGAGTTCCTCTTTTGCCGTATTTATCTGCGCGGCGATGTTGCGTAGATCTTTGTCAATTTGCAGTCGGGCGCTTTGGAGGGTTTCTTGTTTGTTCTTGAGCCCTTTGATTTTTTCCGACAGAGTTTGTTTTGTGACCTCTGACATGACTGCTGCAGCAGCTGTTTTTTGTGAAGATATTTTCCTGGGTGTGTATTGTGTCAGGTCCGTAAGTTCCGGGTGTTTGTTTTCGCAGCATACGGTGCAGGGCGTTTGTACGTTGCCGCCTTTTTGTTCTGACATCGGTATATTCGTTTTAATGGGAGACGCTGTTTTCCCCATGGACCGCGCTATTTGGTCAGGGGTTTTAAATTTCCCGCTCTTGTTGATTTTTAGCAACTTGGGATTTTTTATGATTATTTTTGGCATCCAATTAATTTAGTCATCGAATTCTGCCTGAGTGGTTGCGGGAATGGGCTTGCAATACTTTTCGTAGTTTTTAAAGATATCTGTCAGTTTTTCAAATGATCCGGCTTCTCCTGTAAAGTCGCTTCTTTTTTCTTTTATTTGAAAAGACAGTGCGTTGTCCAGTATGGTGGAGTGAAACGTTATTTTGCCATTGTAGGGCTTCAGTCTTTCCTGAAGCGTTGCTGCTTCTCTGCAGGCTTGGAAAGCTGCATCGTTGCTGACTGTTTCAGGAATCGCGTTGTCGGGGACTTTTTTCTCGGTGTAGTAGTCAACAAGAAGTTGAGCGATTTCTCTACGCGCGGCGAGGGGGCTGCGGTAATGGGTTTTATCGGCAGTGATATTTCCGTTGACCCGATAGCGCATGACGTAACCTTCGGAACCCTGTTTTTCCAGAATAAATTCTACTGGGGTTCCAAGTTTATTTAGTTCTTTGATGAGAGCCTGCGATGACTTGATTTCCTCTTTCATGAAGTGTTTCCTCCCGGTGTTATTTTATGCCGACTTAAGAAATACGGTGCTACTGTTGCTCACGTGTTACCCCCTATATTTATATAATAAAAGCGCATTTTAGAAAAAACCTGCACATCACATCGCTTCGCGCAATAACTCCGCTTTCTTCGATGTGCCTCTCTTTCTTAGCCTTCATTATGTCTTTTCCTTCCATATTAAATATTCCGGAAACGACCTCTGAAATTGGACTTCAAACCAGACTATCTCGTCGCCTTGCTTATGCTCATAAAAATCAGATATAAATGACAGTATCGATTCAAGCGAATGAAGGTCTTTAACGTCCTTAGGTAAAAGTTTGGCTCGGGCTTGCATGTTTTGAAGGGACTTTTGCTTTCCAATAGCAGTAATATCGGGGCCCCCTTCGCTTGTCTGTTGTAGTATTAGAGATACAGGAACTCCATACAATACGGAGAATTTGAATAGAGTATTCTTTCCGGGAGATCGCCTGCCACTCTCGTATTGATGAATGCGCGCCTGTGCTGTTTCCTGACTAAACCCAAGCTGAACTCCAGCCTCTCTCTGGGTAAGACCGGAATTTTCTCTTAGCCTTTTAAGGTTATTGGCAATATCGTCAAATATCATTATCCTTACAAGCCTCTCACAGCGAATACATAGTTATAAGAAAATTGCTGCTATTTGTCAAACGAATAAGTGAGTTGCGAGCGTCATTATTGTCTGTACACTCCGGTTGTTCTCGACATCCGTAGTCCTAACTTGGGGATGCAATACTTTTAAAAGCAGCCCTTAACCTCTTGCTCAAGGCCTCTGCAGTTACCGGCTTCATTATGAAATCTTTTACACCCAAAGAGATCGCATCCGTGATAATGTCTTTTTGGTTATTCGCCGTCAGCATCAGAAACGGAATGTTTTCCAAATTACCTTGTCCTTTCATCCACACAAGCAGATCCGTCCCCTTCAGCTTGGGCAAATTCCAATCACACAACACAATGTCGCATGGCCTCGTGGATAGACTCGTCATAGCCAATTCGACACTAGCTGCCTCATTGATCTCTATTACTTGATCCGGAAACGACGACCTAATCGTAGCTTTAATAAAAGTTCTCATCGGATGATCGTCATCAACTATTAAGATTCTTATATTTCCCATTACTCCCTATTTCCCTCCGCGCGGTTGAGCCGTCTCTGTCTGGCTTAGTGATGTCCATATTACCGTTACTATAGAGAACAGAAGATCACAACGCAGCCACCTAACTCCCCTCTCCTAACTCGCACTTCAGGAAGGAGTATGCGACAGCTTTTAAAGGCTATCGGTCAAAAGATCTCGTAGCCATGTTCAACTCCGTCTCCGCTTTCTTTGTTGTTACGTTTGCTGCCCTTTTCTTTAAGCTTTAGCGCCAATATCCTCAACCTTTAGCATCCTACAGGTGCCCTTAAGCGGCCCGCTCTCCCATACGGTTTCTTTTAGTTTGTCGCCAACTTTTACATATCCAGATGGGAAACTGCTTTGGTTAAGAGTACTGGGCCAGCTAAGTTCGATTTCTTTCCATGCCATATCTTCCACATCATAGAAGTGTTTTGTCTTTTTGTCGAGATATGTCCCAACTATTTTTTTACCACCATATCGGACTGATCATAAATTATTACGTCGTGCAAATTTGGCATTGACCCCTCCTTGTTATTAAGGTACCGGTCCCCGGCATCATCAATGAATCGCATTCACTTACCGACTCTCAGGATACAGACGGTCTGTTTACTATGCGCTGGATTGCACTCACATCCGTGCGGAACTTGTCTGTCTTATCCTGGCAGCCCTGCACAATATGTTCAATATGCTCTGTGTCACCAATACCGACAAATCTCAGTTCGGAAACAAGCTCATTGAAATCATTGATAAGTCCGAAATAATCAGGAATTTTGACGTTGTTGTATTCACAAAGCACACGGAAAGGGTCAGATTTACTCTCTAGCAGTGCTTCAAGGTATACCTGAAGTTCAGCCCGGCCCATCGCCTGCGCAAGGGACGCCCGTTGAGACACACCAGAAGACAAGAAGCAGGCAAATACGCCATCCAGCTCCTCTTCAGTCAAATTGTTTAGTAACCTGATAATGCATGATGGGTAATCTCCCTTCCCAGCAGTTTGCACTAAATCAACACATTCTGTAGGCAGAATCGAAATATAAGCATCAAAAACAAAACACACGAGTTTGATTACAGGGTCAGGGATTCCCATAGCATCTTTTATCTTGGCGTACAGATCAGCGTCAGCAACCAATAATGCATAACAACCTGGAGCAATAGCATAGGCATAATCAATACCAAGCACTCCAAGAACAAGCGCCGTATTTCGACGGGACATTTTTGGCATCCCACACTCTACGGCGCTCACCTCTGCGGAATGAAGCGCCGTAGCAACCACAAGACTCCCTGACTTTATGTTCCTCTTCGTTTTGACGAATTTCACGATACAGCCTATTTTTTCTCTTATAGCAGGAGTATAAATTTTCTTTCTCGACATTTCTATCCTCTAGTATAATTATTCCCAGGTGAAGGTTGGACCTTCCCCTTTGTCGGCAACTTTTAATTTAAAACCTGAATCACGCAGTACAGATTCCTAATGCTTTATCCGCCCTATCAGGCAGCAGTATATTGCTTTAATGATCCCCCTAGATACAAAATTATTGTCCGTACACTCCGGAACGGTTGTTCTCGGCATCCTTAGTCCTAACGGGGGCACAATACTTTTTGAAAGCCGTCCTTAATCTCTTGATCATCCCTGACTCGCCACCACTTTATTCGGCATCCTCAATATGAGGAGGCAGTTTTCCTGTAACGACCTCAATAGGTGAGGATCCCAACCCGCCCCCACCAGCGCCACCAGTAATTGATTCATATGGTCTTAGCGCCGTAAGGAACTTCCTCAGCCCTTTTTCATCTTCAGGAATGGCCAAATTTTTGACAAGCTTTTCCGCTTCGGCCCTCACCTCTATTTCTCTACTGTTCATCTCCTTTAAATCCTTCTCAGGTTCTGACCGAGACATCATCCCCCTGCCCCCTCCACCATAACCTCCTGCTGCCAGGGGCATAGGATCTGTTCGTGGCGGCAATACGTGAGTTGTTATTCCACCATTAGCACATATGACTTTTGAAGGATTGTGCCGATTTGCTCCATGCTCGGCTATCAGCCAGATCACCATCCCTGCAGTACAGACTGCGACTAGTGCTATCACGGGAAACCGAGAAACAGCATTTAACCATCTTGAAAGTAATCCCATTCTTCCCCTCCCCGAATCGCCTTCCCGAACTACCAGAAGGTATTTGGGCTATTTGCATTCTAAGGTTGGCTCCAATTCCTTGGTCAATAGCCTGTATTGTGCAAAACGTGGTTAACTCCTATGTAGTCCCCCCATCGCCTATTTCCCTCGGATCCATTTGTATATGCCCGCCAATATGGACATATCGCGTTTATCCTTATATTTGATGGTATCTTTGTCTGCTGCCATATCTCTCCTACTTTACGGCGAAGCATACCTGTCTATTGTTGTCGAATATGTATGGCTGCCCCATGCCTTTTATTACAGTTTCGTACCTCTTTGAGATATCTGAACAAACAAGGTAATTAGGTTTGCCGACGACTACACTAATTTTATGCTTGCTGTTTTCAATTTCTTTAGCAAGCAATGATAGCTGACTTTTCGGCGGCATACGATTGCCACTCTTGTATTCGTGAAGGCTGTTCGCTATGACATCCATTATCGCAAGCGTATGAATAGCCTCTTCATCTTCTTCTATGGAAGCAGTAGGCTTGCTGCTATAGAGATGGATCATATACCCGCCCATGAGAACTACGGCGGCAATAAAAACAAAGCTTGCAATAAATATATTTTTAATCACGGAACCCTCCTGCAAGTTAATCAATTCCCTTTTTGATAGTTTTGATTATTCGCCAACCAACGCCCAATTTTGCTTGACCAATAATTTGTCATAATTCCAACCAAAAGTGATCCCTCCATGATATAGAGTAAAACTATCGGAAATCGCCATTTCCAACCCCGGCTTGCATATAGCCATTATTATACAATCTCCGCTTGTATATTTTAAAAAATTAAAGCTGCTTGCCAACAAAAAGTACAATAATTTTCTATACAGAGTACTAATGTACAGGGCCGCTCTTCCCCCTTTTGCTTCCCCTAGCATTGCTTCTTGGATTTCGTTTCGTACACCTATACACTACTCTTTAATATACTCCATAGCCTCATCTACATTCTTTGCCCCTATTATCGTAAGCCCGAAGTCAGTCTTCAGCCGTTCCATGTTCCCTTTCGGGACTATCGCCTTTCTGAAGCCTACTTTCGCAGCCTCTCTCAATCTTAACTCTCCCTGGGCGACTGCCCGCACCTCGCCCGAAAGCCCGACTTCCCCGAAAAAGAAGGTTTTCGAATCTATCGGAATCTCTCTAAAGGAGGATGCGATCGCCGCAATGACGCCGAGGTCCGAGGCCGGCTCGATTATTTTAAGACCTCCAACAATGTTGGTAAAGATATCCATTCCACCTAGATGCATGCCGACCTTTTTTTCGAGGACTGCGATAAGAAGATTTACACGGTTTGGGTCCACTCCCATACTTGCCCTGCGGGGAGTCCCGAATGTGGTGGACGCTACAAGCGCCTGAACTTCAACCAGCAACGGCCTGGTTCCCTCGATACTCGCTATTACTGTTGAGCCCGCCACGTTGAGAGGTCTCTCCGCCATGAAGAGCTCGGAAGGATTACTGATTTCAGCCAGCCCGCTGTCGGTCATCTCGAATACACCGATTTCGTTTGTGGAACCGAACCTGTTTTTCACTGTGCGAAGGATCCGGTAAGGATGGCCGCGGTCTCCCTCAAAATAAAGCACGGTATCAACTAAATGTTCGAGCACCCGGGGACCAGCTATAGCGCCTTCTTTTGTAACATGCCCTATAAGGAAAACAGGTATCCCCGACTTCTTTGCGAATTGCATCAGTTTTGCGGCCGATTCCCTTATCTGCCCGACAGATCCAGGAGACGAGGTCAACTCCTCAGTAAATACGGTCTGGATGGAGTCGACCACCAGGACGGCCGGCTTGAGATTCCCGGCCATAATTATAATGTTCTCGATCAATGTCTCTGGAAAGAGGATGATGTTTTCAGCGTTCACCGAAAGCCTCTCAGCCCTGAGCTTAATTTGTTCGGGGGATTCTTCGCCTGATACGTATAGGACAGCGGATTTTGAATGACCATTTGTAGCAGCCTGCCCAGCTATCTTTGCTAATGCCTGAAGAATCAGTGTAGATTTACCAATCCCAGGGTCGCCCCCGACAAGGATAACAGCGCCGTCGACCAACCCTCCCCCTAACACGCGGTCCAATTCACCTATGCCGATACATTTCCTCTTCTCTTTCCCTCCGGTTATCTTCGTCAGTGGCTGGGCCTCAGCAATCGGCCCGAATGTGCATGAGGACTTTAACGCTTTGGGGCTTTGCTGCTCCTCTGAGAACGTGTTCCATGCTCCGCAGTCTGGGCATTTACCAACCCATTTCGGACTCGCATAGCCGCAGGACTGGCATTGAAATACAGTTTTAGTTTTTATCATTGTTCTCCTCCTGGTTATTTATAGGCACCCAGGAGTGTTTGTCAAGCAAATGCAAGAAATCGCTTACCACCTTTCCTAATCAAGAGATCCCATCCCATCTTTAATATTCTCCTGCCATTCCTGCAAAGAACGAACAACCATGCCCTGTGCATGTTTCAGTATTTTCTCCCTCGAAAGGGGAGATATCTGAACACCGCAAGATAATAGCCATGTAGCGTCAAGAGTCCATTGGATTTGCGATCTTAATCCCCACACTCGAAAAGCCTCTTTTATGTGATTGCTGGCAGCTCGATCATCCCACCCGTTAACATCCATTAAGTGCCATGTGGCCTCAGCTGCCTCGCCATTTATGTCAGCGTGCCCCATATGAGTGCTTTCATGGCACTCAGGACAAAGAGCGACTAGTCCTATGAGCCGCTGTATGCCACTTCCCTCGTCATACTCCCACCGCTCATGACAGTCGACTGGCCATTCCACCCCTTGCCCACCACAGACTTCGCACCTGTAGCAAGCATTTTTATATGTCAATCGCTGACAGGCTCGCCATTCATCTTCAGTAAGTTCAGATCGCAAATTTGAAAACCATGCGGATCGTGGGATAAGATCTACAAAAAGTACCGGAGCGCCCTGGTCTTTCTGACAGAAGTCCCTCCTTGACGTATTCAACAGTTCTTTTTTCCCGGGGATATCAGTGCAGTCTATCGTATGGCTGCAAACTTGCGAGGCATAGTTTGAACACCCCCAAAAAGGCATGCCGTTCTGTCTGTTAGTTCGAATAACCATGCCTGCTCCGCAATTTGGGCATACAGGTTCTACAGCATCGCAAAGATCATTAAGGCATACCTTGAAACGTCCTTGTTCTTTCATAATCCCTCCGCAAACCAAGCAGGGGGTTGAGATGTAACTACAGTCAGGATAGTTATTGCAACCGACAAAAGTTCCATAATTGCCTTTTCTTATGATTAAATTCCCCTCTTTGCATAGTGGGCAGGCAACATCTGGATATATGGCTAAGCTATCAAACTCATCAATGCAGACGTCATAATCCTTCCCAATCAGCTCGCGGATAAAACTTGAGACCATTTGCGGATTGTATACTACGTAAACTCGGTGCCTAGCGCGAGTCATTGCAACATAAAACAAGCGACGCTCCTCTGCGTCTTTGAACACTTCTTCAGGCGGCAACAATAAGTCGAGGATGCTATCCGTCTCCATTTCAGTGGGAAATCCAAGTTTCCCCTTATCGAGGCCAAGTATTATGACGTAATCTGCTTCTTTCCCTTTAGCCGAGTGGGCCGTCATCCAACGAATATTAAGAAGCGGAAAATCCGATTTTGACAGATCGGCTGTTATTCTGTTAACAAAATTATACCTTCCAAGAACAAGGACACTGGCTTTTACCCCTGACTCCGAATCAACCTGCTGATTAATTGCCTTGAGCGCAAGCTTCAACCCATGCTCCATATTTATAGTGCTGATTAGTGATATGGCGGACTCTGATACATGTGAATGAGAGTTAATAATTTTGCTGATTTGTTCAGGATTCCGCAACACAAAACTCGAAGCTACTTCGCCTATTTTGTTGTTGAATCGGAAAGTGAGATCGAGGAGCGTAATAGCAGTAGCGCCGAAATGTTTTTCAAACTGCGTTATAAGCCTAATATCGCTCCCTGTAAATCGGTATATCGATTGCCAATCATCCCCAACTGCGAATAGCCCCGATCCTGGCCTTTGACGTAAAGCAGCTTGTATAAGACGTGCACGACCCGCGCTGATATCCTGGAACTCGTCGACAAGAATGTGCGTATAGGGAGATTGATACTGGCCATTCTCAATATACTCTATAGCTCTGCCTATCATATCATTAAAGTCAATTTCCCCTGTTGTTTTAAGGTGGTACTGGTATGCGTCAAAAACGGGATGGATAACGGAGAGCAAAAAACAAAGTCTCTCGGAATCGATATGGGACTTCGCTTTCTCACAGAGGGACTCCCATGACAGAAATGATTGCTTGAACAACGCCAAAAACATAGACACTAAACGCCCTAAGTCAGAGACATTGTAATTTGCTTTTAACTGAATTAGAATTTCTTCATTTGGTCGGCGAATAAGAGGGACCCCAGACGATCGAAGTGATTCCGATAAGAAGGACTGTAAACAGCCTTCATTTTTCATGTAGGAGTTGACCTCTAGAAGTTGAGTCCCATTTGTCTGATGGACTTCTCGCCTCCATACCAAGCTGTCAAGATATTCTTGTTGCTTAAAATACCTGGGAGGCTTTTGCTCCTTATTAAGTATAAAATGCTCAATATATATGTTATATTCCGGCAAGTAGAAGTTTGGTTTATAGCATCGCAAATTTGGGCTAAAAGTGGTTGGGATATAAGGAACATCATACTTATAATCAATACCGTGCAGAAAAAGGAAGTTAGCTACCTCAATGTCTTCAAAACTCTTTACTGCTTCCCCTCGAATTGTCCTGAGCCTATGGTGTCTTACATGGTCTTCATACTGTTGCATTGAATAAAAATCAAACGGATTGCGGTAGGGATATAAGTGGGAAGAGAAGTATTGAATTAATCCTGCGACATACTGAGGATTTGAAAAAAGCTTGTTTATTTGCCAATCTATAAACCGCGTGAAATTATTCTCATTTAAAGACAGATCGCTAACTTTAGGCATAGTTCCTTCAACTTTGCCTATGATTTCCCGTCCGAATGCATGAAAGGTTTTAATCTTAAGTGATGTGGCCTTAAGATTTGCGCCGAGGAACCTGTCTTGACGCTCCCTCATCTCCTTTGCAGCTTTATTGCCGAAAGCAAGCATGAGTATTTGCTCAGATTCTGCTTGGCCACTGCTTATAATATATCCAGCTCTGCCGACCATTGTGCTGGTCTTGCCTGTTCCGGCGCCAGCTAGTACCAAATTGTTATCTTCATTTACGACACATGCTCGTCGTTGGGCAGGCGTAAGAGGTTTTTTTTCGATAGTATCGAAAAACTCTTGATACATATCAAGTTCGTGATTAATAAAACGTTCGTTGGCATCCTGGACAAGCGAGTCTGAATTATTGATAAACCGTTTGACCCACTCAGCCGTTCTCCTCTGCTGATCAGTCGCATAAAACCGCCAGTAGTGATGCTGTTGCACCTTAATTGCTCGCTCCGCCCTGGCAAGTATCTGAAGTCGCTGGGAGTCCCGTATATAATGCTTCGTCTCCAACAACTCCTGAATATGTATTGATATCTCAAATAGGTCAGCGCTTTCCGCCTGAAGTGTTTTTTCTGCATGCGCATATAGTTCATGGTTAAGCTTTTGAGTAAAGCTCAACAGATCCGGCTTGCCGAATCCGTTGAGCGTAATTATCTTGCCGGAGATTCTTACCTTAAGAGACGCCCATACCCATCCTTTTGTTAGGACAGCTTCAGTGCGCATCTCAGCAACCCTGTATGCGCGGGCAGTGCCCTCATCCGAGATTTGTAACAAGCCAGAGGCTAGCTTAACAGTATCCCCTGCGAGACCAAACAACTGGCGGGCTACCCAGCCCCTATGTATCTCTTTATCACTCAAAGAAACTCCCTCCGCCAATATTCCGCACTAATTTTAGTAGACGCACCCTCAGCCTTCCTATAATAATACCGGGAAGATTCGTAGCCATGAAACAGATACTAACCCCAAATTAAATCTACATCCCTCATGAGGATAACATTGGAACTCCGAGTATTCACTTAGGACGCCCAATAATCCCAGACATAAATCCAGGATTATTGGGCAATTCGTGTGCAATGACCGGGCGGATATCCCTAGCAGGAGTTGGTAACTATCAGTTTAGCTTTTCACAGCTTAACCGCCGTGCCGTATGCCAAGACTTCTGTTGCGCCTGCGGCAAAATCTGTTGCATCGTAACGGATTGCTATAATCGCATCAGCGCCCAAATCAACCGCATGTTTAACCATGCGATCAAAGGCTTCCTTGCGAGCCGTTTCGCAAACTGCGGCATAGGATTCGATGTTGCCTCCAATAATTTGTTTGAGCCCGCCCATAAACCCTTGACCTATGGTCGGTGAACGGACCACGATCCCACGAACTACACCAAGATATGCTTTAACGGGTCCTCCGTCAATGTCATTCCCAGTTGTTACAATCATTATCTCCTCCCTGTCATATTGTTAATTTGCGATTTGGCATCGGACTAAAGTCCGACAATCCCATGGGGTACTCCATTACAGCGAAACCCCCGCAATAAACCTGACGAATGCCTTAAGAATCTCCGGATCATATTTCCCTGCATTGACCAACAGAGCGTCCAACGACTTCGACCGGTTCATAGACACATCCTTATAACCTGTAACCATATAGTTCTCGAAACAGTCGCCGACGGCCACGATTTTGGAGAATATATATATCTCTTCGCCTTTCATGTTATATAGATATCCACTGCCGTCCACCCTTTCGTGGTGCGTCATGGCTACGAGCCTTGCTACGCTCGGGACGTCCTTATACTGTTCCAGTATCTCTTTGCCTTTAATCACATGGGACTTGAGCACCTCCCGGTCCTTATCATTCTGCGAATGTTCATTGATGTCGTCATCGAGGGCAGTCCGCCCGATGTCGTGGAGAATCGCAGCAATCCCAAGGTTGAGCATGGATGATTCCTCCACGTTCGTCAGGTCTCCCAATATCAGGGACAATAAACATACGTTAACGGAGTGGACGTAAAGGAAGATATCGGAGGCATCAAAAAACAACAACTTCCCAGCGTGCTTAAAATTGTTCTTTATTAATGGGATGATCGTGTCAATTTGCCGATAAAGCCCCAACAGGTTTTCTTGGGTGATGTTGTTATCACGGGCGCCCTCAAACACCCGGTGACACCAGACCTTAAGCTTTTCCCTTCTTAATTTAAGCTTCAGGACAGGGTCCTCAATCCATTCCGCATCAAGAACGGCATTCAGATAAGCATAATAGGCATCCACGTCCTGTTTGCGTATGACGATGTCAGAATTCAGATCGAGCAGATGCCTGTAAGTCGCATCGTTATCAATGCTGAATGGGATTTCGCCGAATACCGGGAACCGCATTCCGCCCAGTGGGATGGTGAAAGGGATGCCTGAATTCAGTATGTGCTTATCGACGAGGAACCACTTGTCCCGGAACTGACGGTACCTGGACGTAAAAAAGGCGGGGTCAAGGATCATTTTCCTCAGCTGTGCGGCATTGTGCATGTACTCATTCAGATTAAGCACGTTACCCTGACGGATAAAAAACTGTGAGACCCCTTGCTTCTCTATCATCTCCTTGGCGAAGAAGCTGTATGTCGATCCCTTATCAAGCAACGATTTAATGATGGTCCCGTCATTCGCAAAAATCTCGAATGGAATCTGAGTCCCGGGAACCAGATCATCCAGGCTTACCGGGACATACCTTTCAGCATCGTCCTCTATCTGGTAGACTTTCGCCATGCCTATCCCACCCGACCTGTCATAATAACATCACCTCCACTGTGCTTACTATGCACCCTGAGCCCTCCCAGACCCGTTGCCATTGCCTCCAGCGCTGGCCGCTTCTGCCACGTGTACTTTTCCGACCGCATCGAGCATGGATGACAGGAACACCTCATCATACGGCCCGGGGACGGTCCCATGCGATATCTGCTCCAGCTCAGCAGGAGAACACAGCGGGGGTTTGTTCTCTGATCCTTTTAGCCCGCAGAGTTCCATAGCCTGGCTGATAACAGAAACCACCCACCCGGAAGCAGCACGTGTAATAACCGAATCATTACGCGACAGCTCTTTCATTTCAGCGAGCGCCTCAGAAGAATGGGCAGCAAACTCCTTTACAAAATCCCCGACCGCCTGACAAACAAACTCGTCCGCAACGGCGGGCCTGCTCAGGACAGACTCTACCCAGGCATTAGCGACCTGCGCAGATTCCCGTGATATCTTTAGCAGCTGATCGTATGACACACCTGAAATATCGGCCTTTGCCAACCCCAGCTTCTTACTCGTGTTACGTATTTCCTGGGAAATTGCTTTGTCATCACCTATGTAATCAATGAGATCGGACACGTCATCGACCCTGTTTATCTCGTCGCTCACGACCGGGTCAATAAACTCCCGCAAGAAACCTTTCTTCCCGATCCAAGCTTGCAGCGCCTGCAGGGCCGGTTTGTACTTTATGTTTACATTCTGTAACGACGCGAACCACTCACGGGACTGAATGACGACGGCAGTGTGCTTGCACTGCCATTCGCTAAGAGCAGCCGCGGATTCAAGATAGCCCTTACTCAGGGGGATATATTTCTCGACAAAACCGCTGATCAGGGCCACCATTGCGTTGAGCTTGGGGGACCCCTTGACTCGCAGAGTCTTGATGATATTGCGCGCATTGACTGATGATGCGCCTTCAGCCGAACATTGGAGGGCCACAAGAGCCACCCCGCCGGCAAGCAGCATTTCCAGCCCCTGTTGCCAGGAATAAGTCATTGCTTCGACACGCTCAGAATCCCACCGGGACAGGCAACTCTCAATCGCGATCATCCGGGCACTATCCGTCTCAGGTCCCTTGAACGCAACGGAAAGAGGAAGCAGAGCAACCAGCCAACCGGGAACAAGATGACTGTCATCGTCCGCGTTAACTTCCAGGTACAATGAAGACTTGAAGGCATTCAGCAAATCCCTTTCATCAAGAAGTCTCCAAACGAGATTGCGAAGCGCAGCAGTCTCGTCCTTGATCGTGCCCGACTGGATCATATGAGATATGGCCTGTGCCGACATATCTGCCGGGAAACAATAGGCATACTTCTTTTTGAGAGCTTCCTTGCTGACCTGAGTTAGCTGGCCCTTCTCGCTTTCAGCGCTTTTTGTCACAGCCTCTATTGCCGGCACAGCAGACTTAAAATTAGCTACTGTCGACTGACTCTCCACCGGGAGGTGGAACTTGCCGTTGCCTGGAATCGCGGAGCGGTCAGCCTCGCTTTCGAAAAATAGCCTACCGCGGAGCGCTGCGAGCGCGAGCTCACTATCGAACTTATGGGTAACCACTTGTTTAAGATTGTCATACCTTTGGAGATCCAAATGTTCCTCAGCTACAAGGTCGCAAAGGCCGTTATAGTGATGCTTTGATGCAGCGAGGTCGACCACGGTTTCCACGATGCCGTCAAGCCTGTTTTTCTTTATCAATTTGGCAATATGAGCAGCTTCCGACTGCACTTTAAGGAGAGGCTCAAATCCATTTATGTCCCTGTGCCGGAGGGTGCCCATCCGAGAAAGGACCAGAGTGGCGAGCTTTGACTGTTCCGCGAATTGCGCCGCATGCTTAATCCTTCCCTTCACCGCCAAAACCATATATTTGAGGCCTTGAACGTTATGCATGTCTTCGAGTACGTGCAGGTCCTCATCCTGAAGATAATCCTTATATTTTAGCAACATCTCCTTAATCTCGCCAGCTTGCTCATGGATCCCGTAAATATCATCGGCAACCCATTTCGCGGGGATGAGTTTTTCTGCTTCGGGCTTACTGACAAGGGGAATTGCGTTCTGGATATGCCAAAAAATCTTATTCTGAAGGGCGAATACCTTTTTCCAGCAGACGATGATATCGTGGGCCTCCTGGGTAGAGCCGTATCTTCTCGGGGCCGGCGACTTGGGGACCTTATTGGCTCCCACATAAGCATCGATATAGGAGTTAAACAAAGCCAAATCCGGCCATTGGCCTCCGGCTACGGCGAGCATGAAAATGATGTCGGGGTAAGGATACTTGCCGATAAGGGCGTCTTTAACTTTTTTCCTCGCAGCTGACTCCGACAGCCTCTGAATCTTCCGGATAAGCGTTTCGGGGCCCTTGCTCGACATTAAATCAAGGGATTCAAACAGACTGATAACCATAGACAAGCGTCTTTTTAGCAGAAAAACCATCTGAATGTTGCCCAAGGCCTCAGGGATGGCATCCCGCAATGAATCAATAAAATAATTCACGAACTTGCTTGGCGCCATTGTCTCCAGCGCAGCCTTTCGGACCGAGTGTGGTTGGCTCAATGAAATAACCTCGATAACCGCGCGCCTTTCTGCCGATCCAGGACGAAGAGTCTCGGAAATGTATGTCTGAGCCAGCTCGCGCCTCTGATAATCGTTCAATAAATCGGCAAATATCCTATCCGGACTTAATACAGATGCCCGCTTACTTTCGCCGCTGTGAGCCATAAGCGCCTTACAAACGTCTAAGATTTCCATAGTTATTCCCCCTCTAATTTAACGGTTCTTATTACAATAATACTGTCCGCCCTATGTTACGCATGCTGCTTCTCTCAAGTTTTCGCAGAATATCTTGATGTTCTCTTTAAAGATTCCCGACTTAGACCGGTCATACAGGGTTGCTGCCGGGTGATAATTTATATGGATACGGATATCCTCTATTTGCACAACGTCTCCTACACTGTCCGATATCTTCCCTTTCCGTCCCGTTGATGCGAAACAGGCATAACTGCCTAATGCCATTACGTTTTTGATCCCTGTTGCCTTAATAAAAGGAAAACTGTTGGCTGCCCAACAGACTGAGATCTGGCCGTAAGACGGTTTCCCATTGCTTTCCCTGCCGCTTTTGACCTTAACTGGGCGACAATTGGCTGAATTGATTATGAAAAAATCGTCGCGGGTCAAGCCAAACTCAAGGAACGAGGACATTAATATCTTGCCAGCCGTCCCGACAAACGGAACTCCTTGAAGAACTTCATTAAGTCCGGGGGCCTCTCCAAGGAGAATACACTTGGGGTGCTGCCCTATGAATGGGACCGCCAGGCCACCAGGGCGAAGAGAACACTTGTTACAGCCGGCGATTGACGTTAATAAATCAGTTAACACTCAAAACCCCCATATTTAATAATACCCGTGACTACTGGATACAAGAAAAAAGGAGGAAGGGAGTTTTCGGACTCCCTTCCCTGCGGCGCTACTTCTTTTTGCTTACAGTCTTTTTGGCGACTTTCTTGCCAGTCGCCTTCTTAGCCGGTGTTTTCGTGGCCATGTGCCCTCCTAAATGCCGTATTCGGACAACATTTATTCCCGTCATCCTAAACATTTATGGGTAATTAGAAGGGTTTGTCAAGGAAGTTTTATAAATTTTACGGGGGGATTGATATTTTAACGCAGATTCACAGATAAGCCGCTCGTCCCTATCTGCCACAACACTTTTTATATTTCTTCCCGCTTCTACATGGACAAGGGTCATTACGCCCAACTTTTCCGACACTCCCTCCAGATCCCGTTAGGTATTCTTGATATATCTGTTTACAGACCTCATCAGGAAGTTAAGCTCTCACCGACAGAAAAAGAGCAACGGCCATGGCTTATATCCCCGGCATGAATGCCGAGGTTTTACGCCACTACCTGATAAACTTAGTCATCTCCCAGAAGTTCGGACTGACCATCTTCATCAACTTCTGGCTCGTTCCGTTCCAGTAAGGATGCGCCAATAACCTCCCGAACTTTTTGCAACAACATAGATGCCCGAGCTCTCACAAAAGAGTCGAACCTTGATATATCAAACTGATCGGCAAAATTTTCTAACTCAATATCTTCGGTAAAAGGGATAAGAGATGCTCTAAAGCGATTCTTCAGATGTCCAACAGTCCCATCCTCTATGGCTTTTCTATGTATGTCTTTAATATACTTTGCGGGGGGATTCGAACTTAATTTTCTGTTGTTTTCGCGAATAATTGGCACCATGTTGGCGATTGTGTCGACGCTGTGCTTTGCCTTCCAACCATTACCATTTTTAGCGAGCTGTTTCGCAAAGATATGATGCCATTCGATATTGGAAGCGTCGTTAATCGGCTGTTGAGTAATTATATCCTCCTGCGCATTCATACAAATGATGCATTGGAGGGCCTTGTATTGGTTGTCCTGGCTCGACGTTAATTTAAGGACCGCATCTACGGTAAGAGGCACATCGTGATGAGTAAGCTCTTTTTGATGATCAGCATGATTTATCAGGTCAGCAAAATCAAGATAGATACGGTATGTCGCTCCACCATATGCACCATTCGTAAGTATGCGCGTAAAGTACCATCTACGCAAGGTTGATGAAAAATTACGCTTAATATCATTCAAGATGTCCTTGTGTAGCATTAACAAGCCGGCAATAGCTACAATAATTGAAGCGTTTGGGAGAGTATCTGGTCGAGCTCCCTGCCCTCTTACCCACTTATAGGCTGTAGCTAAGGATTCCGCTGCATTTGGCCAGTGCTCCTTCACATAATCCGGCGTGATCTGTAGTAAGGCGCTACGCGTCGGATCTGTGCGGCGCTTTGTTACTTTGTAATTATATACCAGAGCAATAACCTGTAAGATACGATCCCCCTCAACTGAGAATCCTGTTTCAGAAAGAATGGGGTGAGCCTGCCTGCTTTGATCATTAAGTTGGCGCAGATCAGGGTTTGGGAAAAATCTTGCCACAGCCAAATCAAATGTGGTAAGCCTTGTCCCGGTTGAATTAATTGTCTCAAACACACGACAAACGCTATCAAGCCCTTGGTCCCCATCTATAGAAACGATGGGAATTTGATATTTCCTCAATGACTCAAAGAGCTCATTGAGACGAGCAACGTTTTCGCGTTTCACCCTTTGGGGGAGTCCGTCAAAGTCTCCGGAATCCTCTATGTATTCCGTTATAAAGATAGACGTCTTGGACGCATTCAGAACAATGTCCGCCCTTAACCACCTATTACTCTTCTTGCGCTCAGGTTCTTTCCCTTGTTTTGTGTACGTTTTGATCCATGAGGTATCACTGTCACCGAAATTCTCTTGTTTCGAAAAGATTTCTAACATTTCTTTAAGATCAAAATAATACGAAGATTTTGGGTCGGCATTAAGAAATACTCTGGCAATCGACGTAATTCTCTGTTGCCCGTCCAAAACTAGGGACGAATCTTTAGATGCTATATTAGAACTATCTGGGTCGTTAAGATCTGGGGGGAAGAGCAGCACTTCTGTCATTTGTCCCTCCGGAGATGAATCGTCCGCAACAATTGTAGCTTCAATAGTCCTAGAATGCAAAGCCGGTTCGATATTCTTCCCCATGACAAGCAATGAACCTATAGGGAAGGATCTCACCAGTGAGTCAACAAGCAGCTTAACTTGGAATGTCTTCCAGCGGAACGGACGCTGGAACTGAGGGATAAGGAATAAATTATTTTTAATGAGTCTGAGAAGCCTCGGCAGCTCGTAAGTAATAGTTTGCATTATCAAACCTCAATTAATCGGTTTATTTCAGAAACTACTGTCTGAACCATTCAAAGAATAGTCCACAACAGGGTTGATTGTTATATATACACATACCAAAAATGCGTGACATTTATTCCCACATATTTCTCTGCAGCATACACCTTTATAGAAATTTAAAGGCCCCTGTCAAGGACTCACCCCAGCCTTTCTACAATATTTGCCTGCGACCGTCCGGGTAGGTTTACGAAACAGCACAATTCGGCTATATATACTAATAATACCGGCAGGAAAGTGATCTTCTATGATTTCGCAGTAAATTTGTTGCAAAGATATTTGAAAGGGCAAATTATACCCGAATGTCTGGAATGCTCATGGCTCCAAAATGGCATGTAAGTCATTGTAATGCAGCCGAACGGTTGGCAACCCGTTCGAGTTCTTCCCTGACGGAATCGCTAAATTTGTTTGCCAGTCCGCACATCCCCGATATTTCCAGAACATCCCTTACCCGCATATGGTTTACTTTCTTCGCCTCCTCGCCCAGAAAAAAGGCAGAATCACCGTCATGTTGAGTAACCAAGTATGTTTCTAATTTCTGCGCGAGCGCCTCACAGTCAATTTCAGATAAGGGCCCCGGCAATAATTTGAAAGCGTCTTTCATAAGAATCATATCGTATTCCCTAATCGCGTGAGGAAGGATTTTGTTAACGACTCTGGACTGTAGCGATCTAATGACTTCAAATGGGACAGGTATGCCATGGTCATGACAGTTTCTGAGGTGCATCGCCAAACTGTATAGAGAGCGAGACCTCATAAGGGCAGCAAAAATCAAAGTATAGTCAATTTCGTTCAAAACCTTGTTTTCCAGCACGTTTATAATCAGAGGATATTGGTACCTGACCATGGATATATAATAAAAATCGTATAAATCGAGATAAGGGGAAATACCGTGATACGTCGTTGTCTTGAGCTTTAGTTGCACGAAAATTTCACGCAACCTGAGACGCACCGCCTTTTTATACATGCCCCTCTTGATAGGATAAGGGCGATGGACCGTCAATATTTCGCCGGTATACTGCGCGACTGTGAAATCGTATACCCGATAAGTTGACACGCATCCATCAACGGTAACGGTTTCATTCGGATACCCTTTGCCTTCATCAGGCAAAAAACATTCTTTGCGTTCAATAAATCCGCTTATTATCTCAGCGGCTTCATTATTGTCGCGGCACCATTTTTTATCTTCCATGCTCGTTGTCCTCTTTAACAGTTTCTTTCTGGGCTTTCGCGTCATCTGCCCGAAGTGAGCACGAGATGTCATAATACTGAAAAATGTCCCCGGCTATGGCTTCCAAAAGTGTCTTCCTGCTTACCCTGCCCTGCCGGAAACCAACAAACACGTCATCACTGGCAAGTTTTCTGCGAGCACAACGGATGTTGCTGCCAGCAACGACATTCAAAACATCACTAGCCGCCTGCTCATCCAGTGCATTTAGATGAAGAGCAATCGAGAAGTCGCCAGCGACATCTTCTCCTTTTATCGACCTAATAATGTTCCCAGTTAACGTTACCCCCGTATTGTCTAGTTCCACATCTTGCCCATCATCAGTTCTCATACGCAGCGATTTACAAGCGCCCCGATTAGCCAAACTATCAAATATCTTTAGAGTCATATCAATCCCAATGCTATCAAAGTAAATCTCAACATCGAGATCGTCATCTACGGCGACATGGCTTAAATAACCAGAATCGCTGGCAGAACAGGATCTAAGATTGCTCTCTTGTAAGGCTATCCCAGCAACTTCAGCCAAGCGCAGAAGTATTTCTGTGCGTTTCCTGTTTGTTTTCTGGATAGTCTTCCTTTCGATAAGGGCATGGGTCGCTGCCTGAATATAATCCGACAGCCACGTAGCGATTTTTCTTGCAGCAAAGAGCTCCCTTATGAAAACAGAGAGGGGCATGCGAAGAGCAACAGGCCATGATGGGGGATTATTGCTTGGGAAGCTGCCGTCCAACAAGTCGGGGCAGTGGCCCGATAGGATAATATCCCCGGAGTCCGAGGCATCGATACCTATGCGGTACTTGGAATAGAGGAAACACGGGATCCCGCCCGAAAAACCAAACCGCCAACTATGCCCGGTTAAACCCGGGAGCTCGTCAGCTATTTTTGTGGCGTAACCTTCAAGTGCATCTAATGACAACTTTAATTTTATTTTCTTTTTTTTAGCCATTGCCCTTTATGGAATCTCCTTCCTTGCATTGGTACTTGCGCATACAATAATAATACTTCGCATTGGGTTATATTGGACTTCTACGCAGAGTTTATCTGAAAGGGCAGAAAAGACCGGACTGCTGTAATCCACATAACGCCGAAATGATCTGTAAGTCCTTGAAATCAGCCCGAACCATTGGCAGGAACCAATCTCTAAAAGTTAATAAATCCTCTCGTCAAGCGATTTTATAAGGAAAATTTATGTTGCTTCCCACCTAATGGAAAAAATTATGGACTGAACCGGTTCCCCGCAACTGCTACAATAAAAGGTAGTCGTTCCTTTGAAAATAGGCCCGAGTACCATTTCGTTGCCACAATCTTCGCAATTATGATCCAAAGAAAATAATCTCCCGTGCTGATAAAGGAGGTTGTCCTTACCGAATACTCCATCCTCTAGAAGGTTGTCGAAATAATAACCCTCAGCATTTTTTAGGTTTATCTCAACATCAGCTTCTTTCGGCAAGCTTCCATCGCCCAAAAAATCAAATACTTCTATTACCTTGGAATTTTCAAGCAAAGGTGGCAATCCAACGTTAGCTATTTTATCCAGGAGCGCCCTCTCTTTCCGGATATCCCTCATGATCTTATGGCTCGCAAACGGGATAGTATCCGGCACTTCCTCCGTGCGATGTACCGGGCACCATCCACCGCTTCTTATATTCCTCGCTTTTGATTCAAAAAGATGCCCATCTTCACACTTGATTCTCAAGACAGAATATTTATTTCTATAATCCGCAGGGGTCGAGATTATCACTCCTCCCCTACTTTCGACCATCTCAATAATCTTTTTAAAAGAAAATTTTCTTCCTTGAGACGCCTTTCCCGATCCGCATTTCGGGCACCAATGCCCCTTTATAACCGTTTTGGGCTGTGCCTTCCACTCGTAACCGCATTTGCAGCGCCAAGGGATATGAATCTCCCCACTGACGTATGTTTCAGCAAGGCACTCTCCCCCATGGTTGACTGCCAACTTATGCATGTCGGACAATGCGTAACACTTTATTTTTCTTTTTGATCCGGATTTGTTCGACATCGACATTTTGCCCACCATGTGTGCCTTAAAACAATCTCAATCCAAAGGTGTCACGCGGCTACTCTCCTGAAAAATTCACAACAGTCGTCACATACTTTTTATTTGATCTGCCGGCGTGCGATTCGTATAAATAATCGGATACACTTACAGGCGGAGGATGTTTTGTTTCGTATAGAGCGGCATATACTAGGATTTTAGTAGGGACATGAGCTATTTCACTATCAGCAAATTGTGACAACAACCGCACGTTCAGATCCGCTATGCCCTTCTTGTGGCATCTGGCTTTGCCAAAGTTAAGAATGAGGGTGCCATTGTTTTTTAGCATACGAAGTTCGAATATTTTCCGAATGGTTTGACAGTAATGAGTTTTGTATTCCGGTTGAGCAAAGAAGTCCAGGTAAATAAGATCGAATTCATCCGCCAGAACAAAGCTCCTGTCCAGCGCGCTGGATGCTGACATAGGAACCTGCGTAGTACTCATTCCTGCAAGAGGAAATCTGTCAGTACGCTTACATTCCCTGATTTCGCGGTGTATGAGATGATCTCTCTCGATTGCAAAGATGTTGGCGGCAGGGACACCACGTTCAACCAGCACATACGCTTCTGGGCCATAGAGGCAAGGCATAATGATAGCATGAAAGTCCGATGGGGACTCTATGTCGATCGCGGAGAGTAGGGGAAGAATAACAGCGTCTTTCTCCTGTGATATCTTATCACGACGATCCCTATTAACCGCAAAACGGCGGAATTCAGGCGAGTATGGGAAAGAAGGATTAGGTAACGTTTGAAGTCCCAATATGTCCCTCCCTTATTAATTTTAAAAGATTTTTCCAGCCAGGACTGCCAAAAACACGGGTTAGCACACAGAAACCATGACATTGTTCAGCATATTCATTAATAGTGGGCTGTCTTCCCAGCTTCATTTTCAACTCCCAGTAATCCTGAGTCAAATGCTCTGCGGTTATGTTGTTATCAGTTATGCGTGTGAGCCATTCTTCCTGTTTGCCATAAGTAAAGGTTTTGTCCTCTAACTGGGGCGATAATGCTCCCCTGCCTGTAAAGAGGCTTCCACCAACGACTGCACTGCCCGGATATATAGTGGAACCAGCGTTCTTTGCGTAATCCCACAGCCCAAGACATCCTCTAATAACCGACTTTTTAAGTATTAAGTAGTCGACAACCACCGCCATTTTTTTGCCTTCGCACTTTCTAAGAACTCGTCCGACGGCTTGCATGAGCTTAACTTTTGATGTTGTACGTACAATCAAATGACAAAACGTAAGTTTTTCAACATCCACAGACTCTACACCAAGGTTCACAGTGATATAACCGAGGAGATTCCCGTTCCGCACCTCCTGAATAATAGCTTTAGCCATTTCCGGGGTGGTTGTTGAGCCATTATGTTGTTTGCTCACAAGACAGTCAAAAGCCTTATAGCCAAAGCGCTCATTGAGTTTGTCCCTTAACCTGAAAGCATCATGAATTGTACGCACAAAGAAACAATGGGGCTGTCCTTTATAATCCCTGGCAAGATTGTAGACGTTTTCAACAATTGCAGCCTCGTACTTCGTCATCTCCGCTGGCTTCATCCGCAGTTTTAACGTATCTCCAGATTTAACAACCTTGTCTACAGTTACCCCGTCAATGTAGACCGGAAGACCATAGATGTCGGGGGTCCATCCATCCCTGATGCCGTTGGCGATCGTATATTTAATGTCCGGTTCGGGTTGTCCAAAAGGAAGGAGACCGTCAGCCCTGGTATGAGTGGCAGTCATCGTTAAAACCTTAGCGTGGGAGCAGTGCTCAGTCACTATTTCTTTAATGCGCCCTATGATTACGGTACGTTGCTTTGCCGGAGTGTCGTCGGGAAAGCGATGCGCTTCATCGAGAATAATAAGACTGCATTGGGCAATGAGCTTCTGGAAATACTTTGGCTCCTTAATGCTAATGTCGCATAACTTATGAGGAGTGAAGCAATAAACCGCTGGCAATAAGCCGGTATCGTTGACCTCCCCCACTCGTTCACCGAAGATATCGTAAAATATGCTGATGTTCCCATGCCGGTAATCGCCCATGGCTGTTTTCGATGGCGAGACGAAAAGGACCTTGCCCCCAGCATTAACATATTTCTCGGCCAGTTTGCCGCTTATGACCGTTTTGCCTTGACCGCAACCTACTTCAATTGAGACCGTTCGGCGTCCTTGACTGAAGAGATCATCTACTTTGCTTATGATAGCCGACTGATGTTCCCGAAGGGTAGATTTGCCATTTTCCCTGTTTGGAATAGCTGCCCTCAGACCGGAGGTAACTTCCAACAGTACTTCATAAGCCAGTTTCGAACGATCTGTCGCAGAAGGGTTACTTAAAACTGATTGATCTGGAACACTTATCGCCTGCAAATCACGGTTAACAGGCATAAAGCAAGGCTCCCTCGATAACTGAGGCATTTTTTTGCAAACATTCCCTCTGACTTCAACGTCCATTGATCCTCCACGTCACAACGTATAGTAATAATACCCAGACCACATAGATTTATAGTCGTTAGGATGCGATAGTCAAGAAAGATAAAATTTTTACGTTAATAAAATTCGTTAATAAAATTCATGGTTTTCAGCCCTTTTCAGATATCTCCATGCGTCCTTCTCATTGTTTATAAACAATTAAAGTCATCGGTCAAACATTATTCCGGTAACTGACACCCTGCTTCAAAACCCCACGGCCCCGCACCTCCAGCAAGATGTAGCCGATCCTGTAATATGGTTGGCGCAAACAGGGCACTGCTCAATAGGATGTGCCTCATCATCTTCCACATCTGCCCCCTCAGAGAACCCATGCATAGGAGGGTGGTTAGCACCGCCCATATCACCCTCATCGTCGTCTGCCATACTCGAGACGGGCCACGCAACGACTTGGGAATCATAAACCTGCTGGATATGAGCCTCCCGCAAGCCTCTGACATCGCTGCCCAGATTTGATTGTTTATGCAACTTTTCCAGTATGTTCCGTCTAACAAACAGCAACGCATCAAGGGTATCGCTTTTCGCCTCCGTTAATGATCCCTTCTTAAGCATTGCTGCAATTGCCGCGTCACTCCTTCTTAAAGCATCTTCTAACGATTTGATCTTTCTATCCATAGTTTTCGTCCTCTTATATATATATAAAAGGGGAGTTAGAGCACATTTTTTCTGCTCTCCAAAAAAAGTTTCTCTCTAAGTCCACAACTCATTGTTTTTTAAGAGAGCGAATAGACAGCCTGATTCTTAAAGCAGCCTGGCGAATCGAGGTTGCCAAATATCAAACGATGAGAGCCTTTGGGTTACATCTGCCGGCGGCAATAATAAAACTCCGGAGGGGGTCCCACGCCTGGCTGGCCTTAATATGATGTGAACCGTACCCCAGGAATACTTAGTAGCATAGGTTTTAACTGATAGGATATCCGCAATGCGTGGCAGATCAGGGCACTCGGTGACGCTTTGCAGCTCATAACAGCCTCTCTTTATTGAAGTCTTCCCATGGGCGTCGAATATAAACAACCAGGCATCGGGACCGTAGACTTTTAAAAGAATCGATCCCAGCCGAAATTTCAGCCGCTCAACTCCCTCGAAAAAATGCTTAGTCTCAACACCGAAAGACGCGAGATTCTCCGCTGCATTACGGAGATTCGCCTCCGCAACATAACTCCAGCGCAAGCTGTCAACGGCAAGGGTGAGGTTTTTGTACTGTTTTTTCACAATGCAATAAAAGTTGGAGCCATCTTTGCCCCTTCTCTCTGCGTCCAGTACCGTTTGTCTGTCAATCGCCTTATCAAGCCTATCTTCGAGTTCGGGGTACCAAACGATCCCAAGGCTCCTGCATGTATTGACTCCCCGGACATAAAACTCACCCAAAGAATAAGCACGATCTTCAACCATCTCTAACCACGGCTCCAATTCTTCCCTATTGTTTTCAACCTGCTGATCCATAGATTCCTCCTGTAAATTAATTTTCCCTGCGAACTCGTTTTTAGTGTCCGGCAGGGATAAATCGATCTGTCTACATATCAATGTATTCAGGAGGGTTTTATTTTTCGCTTTTCAAAAAATAATTAGTGAAATTTTGTTTATGCAAGAAAAACAACGAGTTAAATATTTAGATCAATAATCGTGGGTGTGTTGTAATAGGAAGGACAACCAAAAAATATAGTAGCGGAGCCGAACGGCAAAAGGCTTACAGGAAAAGGAAATCTGGGAAGGGATGCTTTGTTAAGGGTTTTGTCCCGTTGAGAATTGCTGAAGAGATCAAGGGCCGGGCACAACTGCTGGTAACTGTCTATCAGGACCAGGCAGCATATATGCAATTATGGCATAGCCAGAAGCCTGGAGAACTGTTCCCCGTGACCGATAAACGCCAGACTATACTTACCTCCTACCGCGCTGCCTGTAGCGCTCTTTAATCATCCACCACCCCGACCGGACAGTCCCTGCCTACAAGTTGTTTGTATGCTGCCTTTGCACACTTGTCAAACATCGATGCGTAATGCGGACCACGGACTCTTCCTATTACACATTGCAGCGAGTCTATCATCATGTCCATCTCGAAATAAATCCCATCGATAAGAGCCTTACACTCCGGCGTATTATCGGAAAGCAGTCCTTCTTTAGTGATGATGGGCGACTCATCTTCGTCGTCTTGGTTGGTATCATTCACATCACTTATAAAATCTTCAAGGCTGTTCGCCGCGATAGTTGCCTGCAGCAGTTTAAAAGCAGCTTTGAGACGCGTTGCCCCTATCAGATCGGGGTGATGAACATAGCTATACTCGGTATGCAGCGGAAGAGCCTCTAAATTGAATGTGTACTCACGTTTCGCAAACCAGTTCTCCGTATACCGGATGATATCTTCCGTTGTTATTTCAGCAGGCTTAAGATATGTCCACACAACCTCATTAGTGTTTTTTAAGCACTCAGATGGAGAATTATACGTGTAGTCGCCAAAATGCTTCCCGTCTTCATACACATCTATACCACTGGTAAGAGCTCCAGGGGCTGAAACCATAATTACTACGTCCCGTTTCTCATAATGGCTTATCACCAGCCAATGTGCGGTTGGCTCCGCCTTGGTGCTTTTCTTTAAAAACCTTTGCCTAGCGCTGGGCGGGACAAAAACTGCGACGACTGACGGAGGCAAATCAAGCTGGCAAGCCGCTTCCGTAAACCTTTCCCATTCCTTATCTCCAGTAGTCCCGATAGAGATAGTTCTTCCAATGTTTGACGGGATTGCATCAGCCGCCATTGCCAAACATAGCTCGAGCGAGGCCTGCCAACCAATATCGTGCGCGTCGCGGCCTCGCCGCTCCCGTTCTTCTATTCTCTCATTTATTTTCTTGACTTCAAGCTCTGTATCCATCCTGCCTCCCAGCGTCATTTAGTTTCGGTAATCTCCTGCAAATTTATAGTCAAGCGCCGATAAAATTCCTCTTATTTCTTCCTCTTTATTTTATGCTGCAGTATCTTCTTCCCAAGTTTACGCCGCCAGTGCAAAGCGTTGTGAAACATTTTAGGATTGCTAATTTGTGTTTCAATAGCGCGGCTACGGATTTCACTGACCGATGGAATGCCCAGTATCTGGGTGGTGGAGCATATTTTGACACACTGGCCGAGATAGCATACTATGTGACATAAAACATCGCCAGACAGATTGGAGGGGACGTTAAAGGACGACCTTAACTCCACTTCATAGATATGAGATTTCCATAGAAACCTGAGCGCATGATAAATAAAATTGTGAGGGGCATTTACTGATGCCACAAGTATTGAAGCTAATGACAGCCTCGGCTCCTTGAATCTCCTCCGCAATAAAGACAACAATTTCGTATACATCAGAGGGTTAAGGCAGTCAAGCAACTTCCCGTAAGCAACCGCATACGTTTTTACGGGCCACATTACATCCATGGGTTGCCTTTCTGCCAGTATATCCAAGGAGCTTTCCAAAAAACCATCCGGCACATTCTTCTTAAAAGCTTTCACCATGGTTATAAGCCCATACAAATCAGAGGGTCCTATGTAACGAGCCGCTAATCGGCATACTGACTCGATCGCAACTTCACGCATCTCAGGACACTCCATCTGTGACTCAATAGCTCTCACCGATAACTCATCTATAGAAGGGATTCCAGTTATCTCAGCGGTCGAGGATTTGCATACTGTGCGATCAAGAAAGTGTAACATGCAGCATAAGTTATCCCCTGCCAGGGAGGACGGTATCTCAAACGGCGACCTCAAAGTTATGGGGAATCTATCCTCAGCGTCACAGGACAAGAACTTAAGCGACCTGAAGAGTTCGTACTGTGAGGTCTTCGCAGACTGAGCAAGAATCAGGGAGCGCACAACCCGTTTATGCCGCGACACTTTAATTGCGATGTTCAAAAAATCCTCATAAAAAGTCTCCGGCAAAAAGTCCAATATCTCGGCATAAGAATCGGCATGCTGTTCAGGGTGCCTGTAGCTTATCGTGCGCATATGGTTTTCTAGGAAAGGCATTGTTACGCATCCTTTAAGTGCGCGGACGACAAAGAGAAGGGCTGGCCCATCATATACCTTTAACGCCCTATAATCATCCTCTGTGATGATGGATGAGAGTAGTTCGATAATTTTTTTACAGAGCGGGATTTGATTAGTAATAAGGCTGTCCAATAATAAACGGCTGTCGTCCGGGAAGCAAACGACAAACTTGGCGATCACAGACTGGCACTTCTCGTAGTGCCTCATATCCCAGCCGGCAAGTTCTTCTGTTGCATTAGCAATAAGATATTGCAAAAGCAGTCTAGTGTTGGAATTTAACTCGCCTTCAACCAGGGAGACGTCTAAAAAGTAAGGCCACAACCTAATCTTTCCACCTTTGCGCCTCCTTTTATCAAGCAATTTGAAAATATCGAGCATCTTTTCGTCAGGCAGTATTAGTCCTCTAAAGATGTTCTTTAAAAGCCGTTTCATCCGCGCGTCAAACTCAACATAATTTCTGCTGGCCACTAGAGAATCAAAAAGTTCGATTGTATTGGGGATTGGTTTCATGAGGAGAGGAGTCTCTGTTGTCATCATTTATGAGTAGTATCCCAGGACCGCAGAGGGCGTCGGGATCCTTTGGAAGTATTTTGATCTAACAAACAAGAGGGGGACCCCCGCAACAGGACTTAAAAATATCCTCTGAAGCCACATCGCCCTTCTCCTTATTCCGCATATCACCATAGATATCCTCAACCTGTCAATCTCTAAATATGCCGGTAGATAAGATCTTTATCGATTCCATATTTTCGCTGCAATGCAGACAATATTTCCGGTAGCAAGTCGGCATTAATATCCCCGGTAAAGCTCACACGCACATACTGATCGCAGTCCTTATCAGCATCCTGCGGGAACGGAAATCCCAGGATTGCAGGCATTGGCGAATCGGATTCGGATTCGGATACGGGTATCTTAGGGCAATAACGACCAGTCTCCAAGACGTATTTGTCTCCGGTCATACAGTTAAAACAGCTTGCCGCTTTAGTATTGGCAGAGTACTCGCGAATTATTACTGACTCTATGTATTTCTTAAGGATGTTGGAATCATAAGTGCCAAGCGTGTCCACGAGGGCTCGTGCCTTATTAACCATCTCCTCTGCCCCTTCAAGAAGAGGTTTGGGTGCCCTTATTAAGAGAAGATACTCTAATTTGTATGCCCTTCGAGCAAGTCTCTGATATGCAATGTTTAGTTCACCGTTATCTTCCATTTTATCCCTCCAAATTTAATCAATTATAAGATTTCCGACTGCCTGTGGACAAGCCTGCTCGCGACGCTTCCAGATTCTGGGGTGCCACCCCAAAGTATCAGTCCCCATGCAATAGGACTCCTTTTCTTTAGTAGTTATACAATAATACTGGCAGGCATTATTAACTGTTACTTTCTCCAGCACTGCATTCCGAGCATATGAGGCAATAAGAGGACAAAAAAGAAAGCCTTGCCGAAGTGTTCAAACACACCACCTTTTCTCCTGGTCAGAGGGCAAAGCAGCTATTTTGATCTCAAGATATGTAAAGGGTACGGCATTACTTATCAGTTCTCTTAGATTCGCCAAGTCACTCCTCTTGTTTCATCCCCCATTCCCACGGCCACACACAGCCAGAGCGACGGGTTTCGACCTTCCGAATTAAGTGAGCGGTAGACTCCCCGGTGATATTATCAAAAATTTTGTGTATATTGGCAACAGCCCTTTCCCGCACTTCAGTCTCCGAAATCGGCACGTAAGTCAAAAACTCTTTCTGCTTCATCAAATCGGCCCGATCGAATATTGCTGTGCTGGTATTATAAAGCCAGCGCACAAAATCCATTGCGGCTTGGTTGGCGTGCCATGTGGACAGCATCTCCTGCTTGCGGTACTCATCAACCGCGTGATAACTTTCCCGGGCAGGCTCAAACAAGTAATGGTTTTTGGGAATATCATGACCATAAACCAAAGTCTCGGCAATATATGCGTTTTCCAGAAAAGCTTTACGGAGTCTCACGGCGGCGGTTATAAAATCATTGGTTTCGATGTCCAGAAGCGCGAGGGTGTACCGATACTGGACACAGTTGTCTTCTTCCTCTCTCATACATTTAAACGCCTTGGCTTTTTCCCCATCATTGTAATAGCAGGCCCCCAGAAGGAACCGCACACCTAAGCAGTCAGATGGATTCCATCTCAGATGCTCCTCTATGGACCACGCTGCGCCGGCATAGTTGCCTCTGAGAAGGTGTAGCAATATTTTGCTGTGATGTAGGAGAAGAAATGGGATGTTGCTAGACTCGTCACAACTTATCGTCCCGTTATAGTCCGGAGGTATCTGCCGTTCCGCGAGGATCAGACCGGTTTTGCATGTCTCAAATGCGATATCATACATTTTACGATAACCTTTCCCTGCATTGCCAGCTGGGGTGCGAGATGGTTTCATCTGCATGTCTGTCATTATTCCGATGGCCGCAACCGTTTTGGTCTGATAGGCCCTTAGTAGAGATGGAAACTCCTTTATGATCTTATCAATCGCTTTGCTCAGACCGGAGAAGCCGACCTTCCCTTTGCGCAGGTCTATTTCGAGGGTGGAGATATCGTCATTGGCTTTCTTCCAACCATTAGTCTCATCAAATTGAAAGACGCCGGCATTGTTCGTCACAGAAAATTCGATCATAACCATCTCCTTTTAAGTCTCTGGTTCTATAACTCCATCACCCCTGCCGCCTACTCTTCACAAGGACAGCAGATTCGTTCTCATTTGAGGTATTTCGTATAATCTATGCCGAGTTCCTTTGTTATTTTTTTCTTACAGGCGGCAACCCTGTTTTTTATTAGAAGCTCATCCATTTGTTTATTAATAAACCCCATTTCGGAGGCACACTTCCGAAGCACATCCCGCCCACGATGCTTCTCCACAAGCATCGTGACTTTCTGTATTTCGATTCTTTTGCAGAAATCCATAACATCCTGGTAAGGCAACGCTGAGAGGTCCATGCCGACGGACGCCGTGCCGCGAATATCCATAACGAGCATTTCTGCTTCCTCTCGCGTCTTCCCCCAGTACCTAGATATTGTTTCGAGGGCCTTTGCTATACGCGGGATAGTTTTCTCATAATACCTTTGTTTTGTTTTTGAATCAGGACAGTCCATGAAACCTCCAAAGGGCATAATATAATAATACCTGCAACAGTTTTGACATCCTCACTGCCCTAAAGTGACAGTGATTCCCTGGGGAGCTGAAGCTTGCGCTACAGCTCTGGTAGGTTCCCGCTTCACAGAGTCGCTTTGAGAGCCGTTCTCTCCACAGGCTAACACGGCATGCCCTGCCGCTAAAATGTTTATTGCAGCCACATGGTCCGCATTGGCGGTGTGTCCGCAGTTGATGCACCTGAATACCGCTTGAG
>Ga0181533_1000266_pt1 | contig 69552 bp, 61 predicted proteins | sample PEATcosm2014_Bin_45_FD_119772 | JGI IMG/M metagenome (GOLD analysis project Ga0181533, IMG submission 119772) | Peatland microbial communities from MTU Mesocosm Facility, Houghton, MI, USA - PEATcosm2014_Bin11_60_metaG | ecosystem: Environmental > Terrestrial > Soil > Wetlands > Peat | place... | reverse complement strand
CCAGGAATTCCAGAAACGAAGCGGAATTGGCTGCGAGGTTAATCTGGTCCCATCTGATACAACTTTTGACGGAGATTTCTCTAGTGCCCTTTTCAGAATCTTTCAGGAGTCGCTGACCAATGTGCTTCGGCATGCAAAGGCAACAAAGGTTATGACTACGCTAAGTGATCAGGGAGGCAGCATCATCCTTGAGATTGCCGACAACGGTATTGGGATTACTAATGAGCATCTGTCAAAGCCCAACTCCTTCGGCCTGATGGGTATGAGGGAGCGTGTACAGAGTTGTAATGGCGAAATACGGATAGCCGGCAGTCAAAATGCCGGTACCACGATAACGGTCATAGTTCCAAAAGTTATAGCGAAGCACTCACAAGAGCAACTGGCTTAAGTTCACATGCCAAGGTATGCCGCTCTAACGTGGTCGCTCTTCAGCAAGTCCTGCCCTTGTCCCTCCATGACTATGCGGCCTGTTTGAAGAACGTAGGCGCGGGAGGAAATATCGAGGGCTTCATAGACATTCTGTTCGACAAGCAGAACAGTGACACCCCGGGCATTGATCTCCCTGACAATCCTGAAAATGTCTGAGACCAGTTTTGGCCCCAGACCCAGCGAAGGTTCGTCCAGAATGAGCAGTGACGGGTTGGACATAAGTCCCCGCGCAATGGCCAGTTCCTGCTGCTCTCCTCCGCTGAATGTGTCGGAGCGCTGCCCCTGCCTTTCCTTTAATATAGGAAACAGATTGAATACGCTCTGCAGATGCTTTTCTACGTCCGCACTTGATTGGACGACATAGGCCCCTAACCTTAGATTGTCCAGAACAGACAGGCGGCCAAAGAGCTTCCTGCCCTCAGGTACCATGGAGATGCCCATTTTTACGATATCAAAAGGCTGGGCCCGATGAATCGGGTCATTCTTGAACAGAATTTCCCCTTTCGAGGGATGGATAAGACCGGCAATGGTCTTGACTATTGTGGATTTTCCGGCGCCGTTGGAACCGATAAGGCTGACTATCTCTCCTTCGTTGATCCTGAAAGAAATGTCCTGAACAGCCGGCAGTCCTTTGTAACCCGCGGAAATATTATTTAAGAAGAGCACTGTACTTTTCCCCCAGATACGCTTGAATGACTTCCCGGTCCGAGCAGACTTCTTTCGGAGTGCCTTCCATTATTTTTTTACCGCTGTTCAGGACAACGACACGGTCGGATATCTGCATTACAGCCTCCATTACGTGCTCGACTATGATCAGGGTCATTCCGTTGTTCCTGATTTTCCTGAAGAGATCTATGATCTCCCGCAGCTCGACTTTAGTGAGTCCGGCCATGGCTTCGTCCAGCATGAGCAAGCGCGGCTGAGTGGCCAGCGCCATGGAGACCTCCAGCCTCTTTTTATCAGCAATAGTCAGGTCTGTCCCAAGGAAATCCCTTTTCTCATAAAGACCGGTGAAGGTCAGTATCTCGCCGGCTTTTTCCATGGCTGGTTGGGTCCGGCTATAACGCAACAGCGCACCCGTAGTTACGTTTTCGAGGACCGTCATTTCGGTGATCACCTCAACAATCTGGAAGGTGCGTGCGATCCCAAGTTTGCAGACCCTGTCGGGCCGCATGCGTGTTATGTCCTTGCCGTAGAAAAAGACGTTCCCTCCGTCCGGTTTGTAGAAACCGGTAACGCAATTGAACAGGGTGGATTTCCCGGCCCCGTTGGGACCGATAACGCTGACGATCTCCCCTTCCTCCACAGAGAAGTTGATATCGTTGTTTGCAGCCAGGCCGCCGAACCGCTTCGACAACCCCGCGACTTTCAAACAGACCGACTTGTTCATCTCAGTTTCCTGCCTATCCTGGAAAAAAGCTTCCAGACCCCTTCAGGGTAGTACATGGAAATGAGCGTGATCAATAACCCGTATATCAGCATATCCATGCCGGTCCCCTTGAAACCGAGGGTGATACGCGTATATTCGGACGCAGGGACCAGTATCGCCGCTCCGATCACCGGACCCATTATACTTCCCGCCCCTCCAAGCATCGAGATAAGAACAATCTGGATAGACATAGCGAGAAGCATAACGCTCCCGGGATCGATGTAAAGAATGTATTGCGCGTAAAATGTGCCTGCCATGGCGCTCAGGAAGGCGCTTATCATGATGGCCATGAGACGGTACCAAACGACATCGACACCCAGGACTTCCGCAATTTTATGGCTCTCCCTGATCGCGCGGAAATAGTAGCCCATTTTGGAGGTGGCTATGAAATAACAAACGGCCAGAGAAACCAGAAGAAAGGCGAGCATTATATAATAATAAGGCAGTTTTGAAGAGTTGAACAGGAAATTGGCGAAGGACTCGTTCTGCATCGGCAAAGAGAGTCCTTCCGCCGCCCCAACCATTTTCCAGTTGTTGAAGACAATCCTGACTATTTCGGCAAAGGCGATACTGGCGATTGCAAAATAGTGGCCCCTCAGGTTGGAACAGGGATACCCGATAGCTGCCGCCACCAGAGCAGCGGCGCAGCCCCCTGCCACGAGTCCTATCCACGGGTTTACACCGTAGGCGATAGACAAATAGGAAGAAGTATAAGCGCCGATGCCGAAAAAAGCCGCCTGACCGAAAGAAAACATACCTGCATAGCCGCCCATGATGTTCCACGCAACTCCCAGCATGGCGAACATGAATACGAGGATCATTACATGAATATGAAAGGAATGGCTGACAACCATGGGAAAGACAATGAGCAGCAAGAGGATGGCAAATCCCGCAATAATCTTTGGAATCGTGAAATCACGCATGACCTACCACCCCATGAGCCCCTGCGGCCTGATCCATATTGTTATGAGATATATCATGAAGACAATGGCATACTTGTAAGACGGGTCAAAGTAGAACCCTCCTAAGGTCTGCGCCAACCCCACCAGTATTCCGGCGATAAATGCCCCCTCAATACTGCCGAACCCGCCAAGGGCCACGACACAAAAAGCGATAGTCCCGAACAGACCCCCCACCTGGGGATAGATGTAGTAATAAGTGGACAAGAAGGCCCCCGCCACTCCTACGAGGGCTGCGCCGATTCCAAAAGAAAGCGAGTTGATGCGCTCGGTATTGATCCCCATGAGCAGGGCCGCCTCGCGGTCCATCTCGGTAGCTAAAATCGCCTTTCCGGTTTTCGTCCTTTTCAGGAAAAAAAACATGCAGACTGAGGCTATTACGCTCCCGAGGGAAGCTGCAACTTTGGGAATACTGAGGGCAACTCCGCCGATTTGCCATGTGCCCTGGAGCATTGTGGGCGGCAAAAGCCGGAAATCCGGGGTCCAGAAATAAACGGCCAGATTGGCGATAAAGATACTCAATCCGAAGGTCACTACCAGCTGGGCAAGCATGGGACCCTTCATCACCTTGCTCACAATGAAGCGGTAGATCAGCATGCCCATGACAAACATCAGGACAAAACATATAGGAATCGAAAAGATGGGATCGATCCCGTACAGGGTAAAGAGCCAGAAAGAGGTGAACATGCCGAGCATCAGGAATTCGCCATGGGCGAAATTCACGATGTTCATGACACCCCAGATAAGCGTCAACCCGATAGCGATCAATGAATACATCAGGCCGATTAATAAACCATCGGCAAGCTGTTGAAGCAACTGATCAGGCATGGACCTGTCCCGCTGCCGCTATCTTCCTTTCCATGCCGGGAACGGCCAGACTACCGGCTTCGAAGCCGAGTCAAAAGGCCAGATTGTTACGTATTCCTGATTGAGTATCTGAACGAGCGTTCCCCTCGCGTAAATGTTCTGATTTGTTTGCGGGTCGAACTTGATCCCCTTCCACGGGTAGATAGTCTGGCTGCCGGGGATGTCTGTCTCGTGCAGCGCTTTAACAATAGCTTCCGGAGCCGTGGACTTTGCCCGGTTGATGGCCTCGGCAAGGACAAATGGGGCCATGAAGCTCCGGGCTGCGTTTTCACTCATGTCTATGCCGTATTTCTTTTTGAAAAGGGCGTTGACCTTGCCTATAAGCGGTTTTTTCTTGGCAAGATCGAGCGCAAAGGTCGACCGGACAATTATGTAGTTGCCATCAGCTTTTACCGACGGCAGGTAGCCCGGCTCGATATAACCGGCCATAGTCATAATGCCTTTAGGTTGAAAACCCATTTCCTTGAAAGTCTTGGTAAAGAGAATGGCGTCTGTGATATACGAAGCATGCATAAGTACATCCGGCTTGCTTACGATGAGCTTGCCCACCTCGCTGGTCACATCTGTTGCGTTGGCCGTGTATGTTATATCGGCAACCACTTTATAACCGAACTCAGCGGCATATTTCTTGTAGGCCTTGCCTGCATTAGAGCCGAATTCCGTGTTTTCGTAAAGCACGGCGATGTTATGGACCGCCTGTCCGGTCTTCTTTTCGAGGTCCTTCAGGAACTGGAACTGGTCCCGTGCAAAAATATCGTCATGGGGGCTTACCCTGAAAAAGTACTTGAATCCCCTTTCCGTCAGCGTGGGAGAAGAAGAATCCGAGCATACGTATGGAATTCTCAGCCTTTCGGTAATCTGACTGGCGGTTTTCGTCACAGCACTCTGGTAGGCGCCGAGCATGGCAACTACATTTTCCGAGGTAATCAGCCTTTCAGCCTCGGACATCCCGTTTTTGGGGTCCCCCTTGGTATCGGCATATACCATCTCGATTTTAGCGCCGCCCAGGTTCGGCAGGCCGGCGCTCTTCGCCAAGGGGAGATCAAGATCGTATTTCCCGTTGATAATATCCACCGCCAGATCGACGCCCCTCTTGCAATCCAGACCGGTTGAGGCGATATTGCCGGTCAGGGGATAGACTGCGCCGATTTTGATGACCTTCTGCTGTGATTGAGCGGACACGGAAAAAAACAAGATCAACAACAACGATAATGCAACGGATAAAACCCTGGTACAATTTTTCGATGCCATGACGTTTTTCCTCCTACTCATATTTTTTTCTGTTCCCAACTTTGATATAAATGGTTCGACTGTCCCGTACAGCGAAATAAAATGTATCCTTCTGCGGGAATGAGCTTCATCGCTTAAAAAATACCACATAAATGTCTAAAATACAATGGGGGGACTTCTCTGAGGTGTACGTCATGGATGTGGGGCGCACCGCGACCGGCATTCTTCTCGAAAATACCCCCTCACCCCTACCCTCCCCCACCAGGGGGAGAGGAATATGATTACAGTTCCCCCCCTTGATGGGAGGGGATTAAAGGGGAGGGCGATTTTCATGTCTCTTTGTGAGACCCAGTTCATGTGGATTTCCGCGCAGGCGGGAATCCAGGACGTCTTGAAAGAACTGGATTAGCGTTTTACCTCAATGCCTGCCATTTTTTCATAGTAGCGGACGAGACTTCCATGGTCTGCATCACCGAGGCCATCGACTTTAAGCGCCTGCATAATTTCCATTACGGAAGCGGTAAGCTGCAACGGCACTCCTATTGAGTGCGAGGTCTCCAGGACGTTATTGAGATCCTTAATATGCAGGTCGATCCGAAACCCCGGATCGAACTTACGGTCCATTATGAGAGGGGCTTTAGCATCCAGCACAGCGCTGCCGGCAAGTCCGCCGCGGATGGCCTGATAGACGAGGTCAGGGTCCACACCAGCTTTAACAGCCAGCACCAGGGCCTCAGACATTGCGGCGATATTGAGTGCAACTATTACCTGGTTCGCCAGTTTTGCGACATTGCCCGCGCCAGCATTTCCGACAAGCACAACAGAACTTGCCATGGCTTTCATGACAGGGAAGCACTTATCAAAAATCTCTTTTTTACCGCCCGCCATCACTGAAAGAGTGCCGTCGACGGCCTTAGGCTCTCCGCCGCTCACAGGCGCATCAAGCATTTCTACGCCTTTCTCTTCCAACCTGGCAGCAATTTCACGGCTCACCAGCGGAGCGATAGAGCTCATATCTATGACAACAGAACCCTTCGCCGCCCCTTCAATGACACCTGCTTCTCCTAAAACAACTTCCCTGACCTGTGGAGAATTGGGCAGCATCGTGATGACGATCTCCGCCTGTTCCGCCACTTCCCTGGGATTCGCAGCAGCTTTCGCCCCGGCAGCGACAAGTTCATTCACCGCACCCTTGCTTCTATTGAAAACGACAAGCTGATAGCCGGCTTTCAGCAAATTCCTGCTCATGGGTTTCCCCATTATTCCAAGACCTATAAAACCGATTTTCATCTTTTTGTCCACTCCTTATTTTATAAGATCGACGGTCTCGTAAAAAGCTCGTGGGCAAGGCGCGCAAATCCTGAGAAATGAGGCGTGCTTTGGGTATGTCTCAGTGACCAAGAAAGCAACGCAACCCCCCCCAACATAGCAAATGTTTTGGTGCAGAACGCGGCATATGGACTTTTTACGAGTCCGTCACAGTTTGTAGCCGAATTCCGTTATCCACCCAAAAGAAGACTTGCTGTCAGGAATGGGCACATACTCGAGGCCGATATGTCCCCGGTACCCTGACGCATCGATTTCTTTTAAAATGAACGGATAGTTTATTTCCCCTGTGCCGGGCTGATGGCGCCCGGGATTATCGGCTATTTGGATATGGCCTATTTTGTCTATATGTTTGCGCAATGTGGATGCCAGTTCACCTTCTTCCCTTTGAGCATGGTAGACATCATACTGCACGTAAACATTCGGCATGTCCGCTTCGTCAATCAGTGTCAGTGCCTGGTCCGTCCGGTTGAGAAAAAAACCGGGGATATCGAAGTGGTTGATCGGTTCAACCATTAGTCGCAAACCCTTTCCCTGCAATAACTTCGCCGCAAAGCGTATATTCCCGACCAGGGTTGACCAGTGTTTGTCGTCATCATATCCGGGTATTCTCTTACCGGCCAAACAATTCAGCCCGTCCACCCCGAGTTCAAGAGCATACTCCACTGCTTTTGCAACTCCGGCACGAAATTCTTCTACTCGTTCCGGATTTGCGGCAATCCCCCGATCACCTTCCTGCCAATTGCCGGCTGGGAGATTAAACAAAACTTGTGTTAACCCGCTTGACTTAAGTTGAACTTTCAGCTCGGCAGTATTGAATTCATAAGGGAATAAATATTCGATCGCTGAAAATCCTGCGTCCCTTGCTGATGCAAACCGCTCCATAAATGGGACTTCGGTAAAGAGCATCGTCAAATTAGCTGCGAACTTCGGCATGATTCCTCCTGAAGCAGTAACGGCACAAAAAAATTATACCATAAAAACTGATCAAGTCACTTTGGATTACAGGGCTTGTGTAAGATTCATAGGTTTGCAATTTAGTCATTCCGGCTTGTCCGGAATCTTTCTTTATTTTCAGGAAGGATTCCGGTCAAACCAACAGTGCCGGAAGTAGGTGCTCTAAGCAGGCGCTCTTAAGCACGCGGATGACGTCTTGGCACGTCCCACATCCATGACGCACGCCCTGTATTACTCTTCATGGGCATAAAGGGTCTTCTTATTAGGACCTTCATTCGGCCCGATATTGTGGAGATTAAGCATTTTATGATAGGCTTATTCAGCTTTGCTCCAAGCGTATCACCCGGAGGGGGTATGTTCGCCGCTCACTTTGCCATGGCTTTTATTTTTTTGGCCTGTCTGCCGACTCATATCTTTGCCTCGCCATTTTCGGTATTTGACGCACGGGAAAGGAGCATGGACTGAAGCTCCTGATGCATGGTAAATAGAGATTCTTTCATAAAGTGCCTGTCCTCACAGCAGCTCCTGGAGCTGGATGCCTGCACCCGGTGTGGTGAGTGCCTCAATGTCTGTCCTGTCCAGCAGGTTACGGGTAACCCCTCAATCTCCCCGCCGGAGAAAATCCGTATGTTCAAGGAGTTCATAAGAGCTGCCGAGGGACTCAAGGCGAGGCTTTTCGGTCAGGGAGATATAGACCGCAGGCTTCTCGAGGAGTTCACAAAGGCGGTGTATGAATGCACGACCTGCGGGGCGTGTGGTCAGCAATGTACCGTAGGGATATTCACGCAAAGGCTTTGGCCTGTCCTGAGAAAAGAAATGGTAAGGCGGGGTCTCGGTCCTTTAGGGGCGCAGGCAAACCTCCCGGAGGTGATAGAAAGGACAGGCAATCCTTATGATAAGCCGCCGGGAGAGAGGTTCACCCCATGGTTCCCCGAAAATGTGAGGGTTGGTGAACGTGCCGATATAGGATATTATGCGGGATGCACAGGCGCTTACGAAGCCCAGCCAATGGTGATGGGAGATGCCATAGTGCTCGGCGCCATCGGAGAGGTGTTCACCATGCTCCCGCCTGAAGAGGAAGTCTGCTGCGGGTTTCCCCTTTTCATCACCGGGCAGCATGACCTGATCGAGGATTTGACAAAGAGGCTTGTGAGTGCATATGAGGCCAAGGGAGTCAAGACGCTTTTGTGTTCGTGTCCCTGCTGCGTCAACATCATGTCGAGGGACTGGCCTCTGTTCTATGGAAAAGCGCTCCCCTTCAAGATACGGCATATTACGCAGTTTGTCTCTGATGCATTTAGAACCGGGAAACTTAGCATTGAAGGCGAACTGAAAGAGAGGCTCATCTACCACGACCCGTGTTATCTGAGCAGGGGGGTCGGCATAATCGAAGAACCGCGTATTATACTCAGAAGCATACCAGGGGCCGAACTCCTTGAGTTCGAACATCACGGTCTGAATTCAAGATGCTGCGGCGCCGGCGGCGCCGCCAGAAAGGTGTTTCATGATAATGCCGTTGCCATGGGGAGGCTCGCTATAGATGAGGCGGTAGAGAAAAAGGCTGACAGGCTCGTCATCAGTTGTCCGGCTTGTTATGCAAAGATGCATGAGGCGATGCAGGGGCATGACAAGCAGATTAAGATCACAGATATAATGGAATTGTTAGCGGCACTTGTAAAAAAGTGACCGTATGAAGCTGCTATTTCTTCCGACTGCCCATAAATTTGACCTCGCCCACCATGGTGTTGAGACGCTGGGCAATGCTGTTCAGCGTTTCGAATATCGCTCCGAGGTGTTCTGTCGATTCGCGGGTTTTTTGTGCGATAAGTGAAATATCTTCAATATTATTCGAAATCTCTTCCGATGTTGCCGATTGCTCTTCAACAGAAGTCGCAATTTGTTCCACCTCGTCGGCAGCGCCCCTAATGGAATTTACAATGAGATCGAGCGATTCTTTTGCCGTTTCCATGAATTTGATGCTTTCACTTACATGATTCAGCGAATTATCCATGGAGCGGGAGGTCTGTTCGGAATCGCTTTGCACCGAATCTATCCTCCCTGAAATCTCGGTCGTAGCTTTCATGGTCCTTTCCGCCAGCTTCCTCACCTCGTCAGCCACAACGGCAAATCCTCTGCCCTGCTCACCCGCTCTCGCCGCCTCAATGGCTGCATTGAGGGCCAGGAGATTGGTCTGGTCAGCGATGTCCTTGATGACAGAAGCGATTTCGCCGATCTCGGTAACACTTGAATTCAACCGTCCGATCATTGACGCCAACTCCTGAGTAGCGGCGCCTGCAAGGTTTATTTTCTCAACAGAGAGTTCCACTACCTCTTTGCCTTTTTGCGCGACATTTATGGCCTCACGTGAAGAGTCTGCCGCCTTCACGCTGTTCTTTGCTATTCCCGTTACTGTCTGTGTCATTTCAGCCGCTGCAGTGGCGATCTGCGTCGCCTGCTGCGCCTGTTTGTTCGTTCCTTCAAGCGATTCGTCAATGGCATTTTTCAGTTCGGACGCATTTCCCGAAAGCTTGGACGAGACGTCAGCCACCTCCCTGAGCGTCTTTGCCAGTTCCCCTACCATAGTTATTACGGATCCGGCGACCGAGCCGATATCGTCGTGGTAGAATATATCAAGTTTATGGCTGAGGTCCTTCCGCGACGCATAATCTGCAAACTTCCCCAGCTCTGCAAGCGGTTTTGAAACAAACTTTTTTATAACTATATAGAGCAGGGCGATGGTGATGAGTGAGAGCACGATAATGATAACAGCAATCAGTATTCTGGTGTTGTTGACGGCTACCTGCGTGGATTTTATCGAACTTGCAATGCTCAGTGCCCCGAGGACATCCCCTTCCTTTGCCCCGACGATATGGCAGCCAACGCAGTTCGTGCCCATAAAATCGGTGACATTGATGTAGGGGAACACTCCACGGATATAGGGCTCTCCGTTTATGGTTTCCATTTTAAATACCGGTTTTTTTGTCCTGAATACCTCTTTCTCCATTTCGTTTCTTGGATAAAGATCTGGCGCTTTTCTGCCGTACTGCTGATCGAGCATTTCTCCGCGTATCATCCTTACCGGAAGCATCTTGTTCAAATGTTCCAGGAACCCTCCCTTATATGCTTCCAAAATATTGGCGTTCATATATCCGGTCATAACACCGAATATTGTTTCCGACAATACGGTCAGGTCGCGTTCGCTCTGCTCAACAGAGATATCGTCCAGTTTTATACCGACATAAACGCCGTAGACAATGCCGGTCAACAGCATGATCATTACGATCGGCATAAGTATTTTCCATCTGATGGGCAATTGCTTGAAGCTCACTGTTGCCATGATGTTCTTAAAAAACCTCTGTTTTCAGAATCAAGCAGTTTAATCATCGGATTACTTTAATTAATACAAGTAATATTGTCAAGTGCCCATCTAATTGTCTGTCAAGCCGAATTGCCCCGCACCTTGCCTATATCGGGGACAATTAGGATGATATCATTTGCGGGATGCAAAGATCCTGTTATAACCGAACCAAGCACTTAATCTCCCAGCCTTGAATCAACAAGCCTTATCAAGGTCAGACCATGACAATTTCCTCAAATGGAAGCTTTATGGAGTCAGCAAGGTATAAAGTAAGGTCTTTCATCAGTAATTCGCGCAATTCTCAAGTTCTGGGGATATCAAGTCCTGGATGAAGGCCCTATGCGTGGCCTTAGCATTTCGGGATGAAAGTTGTAATCACCGATGAGGGGGTTCTATTTGTTGCAGGAGGGGAGTATTGACATTGAATCAAATAAAAAATGCCGAAGGCGGGACTCGAACCCGCACGGCCTTGCGACCACTAGACCCTGAACCTAGCGCGTCTGCCAGTTCCGCCACTTCGGCAACTTTAAAAACCGTGAAGCATAAAGAGTAATGCGTGATGTGTGTTCGCATTAACGGTTACGCATTACGATTTTTTTATTATAGCAGGAGTAACACTGTACGTACAATGCCGAACACTGCAACGATGTTTTTATTATATGTTAAAATAAAATCATTTGAAACTATTATAAGGAAGGGAGTCATGGAAACACCGGTACAGGCATCTAATTTCATTCGCACGATTGTAGCTGAAGATATGAAGACTGAAAAGTTCGGAGGACGGCTTATGACGCGCTTTCCGCCTGAACCTAACGGATACTTGCATATAGGACATGCCAAATCAATCTGCCTTAATTTCGGTCTTGCCCAGGAGTTTGGCGGCCTTTGCAATTTTCGTTTCGACGATACTAACCCGAGCAAGGAAGAGGTGGAGTATGTCGAATCAATAGAAGCGGATGTCCGCTGGCTCGGGTTCGACTGGGGTGACCGGCTCTATTATGCATCCGACTATTTCGATAAACTCTATGATTATGCGGTGCAGCTAATAAGGGAGGGCAAGGCGTACGTTTGCGACTTGAGCGCCGAGCAAATACGGGAATTTCGCGGTACCCTGACGGCTCCCGGTAAGGATAGCCCATACCGTAATCGCTCTGCAGATGAAAACATGGATCTTTTCGAGCGCATGAGGGCGGGTGAATTTGAGGACGGCACCCGAGTATTGAGAGCAAAGATAGATATGGCTTCGGGCAATATCAATATGAGAGATCCTGTAATGTACCGGATAAAGAAAGAGTCGCATCATCGGACGGGTGACAAATGGTGCATCTATCCCATGTACGACTACGCCCATGGCATTTCCGACTCTATCGAAGGCGTGACCCACTCCATCTGCACCATGGAATACGAAGCCCATCGGCCGCTTTACGACTGGTTCATAGATGAGTTGAATATCTACCACCCGCAGCAGATCGAATTCGCCCGTCTCAATCTTAGCTTCACGGTGCTGAGCAAACGCAGACTCCTGAAATTGGTGAACGGAGGGTTTGTGGCTGGATGGGATGACCCACGCATGCCGACCATTGCAGGCATCCGCAGGCGCGGATACTCACCCGAGTCCATAAGGAATTTCTGCGAGCGCATCGGTGTCGGCAAAAGGGAGAGCATGGCTGCCATCGAGCTGTTGGAATTCTGCGTCAGGGAAGATCTGAACAAGCGGGTCCCCAGGGCGATGGCGGTGCTACGTCCTTTAAAGGTGGTCATCGATAACTATAACGCAGGAGAGGTTGAATATCTCGACGCGGTCAATAATCCCGAAGACCCCAACGCTGGTACGCGTAAAGTACCTTTCTCACGGGAAATCTATATCGAGCGTGAGGACTTTATGGAAGACCCTCCCAAACAATTTTTCCGTCTTGCGCCCGGACGCGAAGTGCGGTTGCGGTATGCCTATTTTGTGAAGTGCGTTGATGTGAGAAAAGATGCAAAGGGCGAGGTCACAGAAATTCATTGCACATACGACCCGTCTACCCGCGGCGGCGATGCCCCGGATGGACGTAAGGTCAAGGCAACGCTGCACTGGGTTTCCGCCTCACACTCGTTGGAGGCTGAGGTACGCCTCTATGACACTCTCTTCACAAAAGAGGACCCGAATGACGTTGAAGAGGGCAAGGAATTTAGTGATTACCTAAATGCGAAGTCGCTTGAGGTGATCTCGTCGTGCCGGGTAGAGCCGGGTCTGAAAAATGCAGCGCCGGGAAGCAGGCACCAGTTTGAGAGAATGGGATATTTCTGCGTTGATTCCGCGGATTCCACTCCTGAAAAGCTGGTTTTTAACCGGACCGTTACTCTGAAGGATGAGTGGGCAAAGATACAAAAAGCAAGGCGATAGGCAATCGGCAATGGGCCATAGGAAAGGCAAAAAGTCTGAGTACGTAACGGTCAATTCCCGCGACGCGGGAATTGACTCCTATTGCCTATTGCCTGATTCAATCTCTTTAACACTTTTTCTTTTCCGACAATTTCCATAACCTGAAATATGCCGGGGCTTGCGGTGGTCCCGGTTATTGCTACCCGTGCCGGCTGGGCAATGTCTCCGAGTTTCAATTCATGTCTATCCGCCAGCAATATGAACGCTTTTTCAATTTCCGCAGCATTAAAGTCCGATATATCGGAAAGCAACGCCTTGAGTTCGGATAGAGAGCTCAAATGCTCAGGTTTGAGGAACTTGGTTCCGGCTTTCGGATCTATCTCAACGGAGTCAAGAATATAATAACGCAGCGAATGGGCAAGCTCGACCAGCGTGCGAGACCTCTCTTTCAGAGAAAGGATAGCTTTTGAAAGCCATTGCATATCGAGCTGCCGCCCCTCGGTAATGACGCCATCCCTTATCAGGAACGGGATTACGGCCCCGGCAAGATAGTCCGGCTCCGATTTATTGATATACTGGCTGTTGAGCCAGAGCAGTTTTTCCGGATTGAAGACCGCAGCAGATTTCCCCACGCTCTCAAGCGAGAAGTGGTTGACCAGTTCTTCTCTTGTAAACACTTCCTGGTCACCGTAAGCCCAGCCCAGCCTTACCAGATAATTTACCAGTGCATCAGGAAGATAGCCCATCTCTTGATAAGCCATTACGGATGTTGCGCCGTGACGCTTGCTTAATCTGGTCTTGTCTGAGCCCAGAATCATCGGTAAGTGGGCAAATTGAGGGACATCCCATCCGAAGGCTTTGTATATGTGTATCTGCTTAGGCGTGTTGTTCACATGATCATCGCCCCTGATGACGTGGGTTATTTGCATATCAATATCATCGACAACCACTACAAAATTATACGTAGGGGTCCCATCCGAGCGCAGAATAACCATGTCTTCAAGTATAGTGTTTTCAAATTCGATAGTCCCTTTTATCAGATCATTTACTATGGTCCGTCCCTCGTTGGGCATCATGAACCGCACAGCGGCAGCCCTGCCGGGTACCGGTTCTTTAAGATGGCGGCACCTGTTGTCGTATTTGGGTGTCCTGCCCTGAGCAAGGGCTTCCTGCCTTCTCTGTTCGAGGTCTTCCGGGGTGCAGTAGCAACGATATGCCTTGCCCTCTTTCAGCAACTTGTCGACATAGTTCCGGTATGTATCGAATCTGGCGGTCTGGCGGAATGGTCCCTCGTCCCACTGGAGTCCCAGCCACTCCATGCCCTTTATAATGGCCTCTATATACTCATCTGTCGAGCGGCTTGTGTCGGTATCCTCGATCCTCAGGACAAATGTGCCCTTGTGGCTCCTGGCGAAAAGCCAGTTAAAAAGAGCGGTCCTGGCTCCGCCGATGTGCAGATGCCCTGTCGGACTCGGCGCAAATCGTACCTTTACTGGTCTGTTCAATCGAACCTCCGGAATCGAATAACGTTAGATCATAATAATACGGTATTCAAAGCAGATGATTCAAGGAGACACTGCCTACCAACTGTCCAAAAACATCCGAAAACCAACGGAAGTACTATGGAAGGGAGCGGCAGGGGCAGGCTGTTTATCGGAGCGCTGAAACTGCTTTGATAGCAAAAGACAGTTCGTTATAGTGGCCATGGCAATACCCATTCCCGGATCGGGCTCGACGTGACTCGCCCCTGTTAGAGCAGCCCCGTGCATCGTTCCGATAAACAGCCTGCCTTCATTCATATGGTTGACACTATGCTTGTATTATGATGACAAATAGTTTCTCATCTTGTAAAATTCTGTAAGTGCTCTATCGATCTTTACAAGTCACCATGGGAAGGCTCTTGTGGAAAATTATGATGAATTGATCAGTCAGTTGTCGGAGATCTTTGGGATCGTCCCCGAGTACTGGGACATCTTCGGCAACAGGCATATCGCTCCCATTGATACAAAAAAGGCGATCCTCAAGGCAATGAAGATAGACGTTGACTCAACCGAAAGCCTGGCGGCGGCGCTTGGCGCGGAGCAAGTCAAGCCATGGAGCAGTTTTATCGAACCTGTGAAGGTGCTATCAGTCAATGCACAGCCTTTTACAATTGCTGTGTATGTTCCCGTAAATGAGGGTGAAGAACACCGGCTGACTTTTTCATGTTCCCTGGAAAATGAGCATGGGCAGCGTGAAGAGTTGAGATTTACAGACGACGTCCTGACGGTCAAAGGCCAGCAGTGGATTGGCGGCGCCAGGTACCTAAAATTTGACCTGACTGACAAGGTTTTCAGAGATATCGGGTACTACCGGGCAACGGTTGTCTGCAGGCATCCCGAAAATATTTTCCATGGTGGAAGCACTGTACTGGAGAAGACCTGTCGAATCATTATCACTCCGGATACCTGTTATATTCCTCCGGAGCTTGAAAGAGGCAGGACCTGGGGGCTCTCAATGAATCTCTATTCACTCAGGTCTTCCAGGAACTGGGGTGTCGGTGACTTTGCCGACCTGAAGACAATCATCAGGTTTACTGCTGCGCTTAAAAGTGGCTTTGTGGGTATAAACCCGCTTCATGTCATTCCTAATACAATGCCTTGCGGTATCAGCCCTTACTCACCCATCAGCAGATTTTATAAAAATTTCATATATCTCGATATGGATGCCATCCCTGAAGTGAACGCGTCTGAACGTGCACAGCAAACAAGGAGTTCCGATGTCTTCAAAGAAGAAATGAGCGCCGCAATAAATCGAGACCTGGTGGAATATGAGAAGGTCGCCTTATTGAAAAAGAGCATACTCAAACCTGCATTTGATTCTTTCTATCAAGGCGAATATGAAAGTGACTCGCCCCGCAGCAGAGCGTTTAGAAAGTACATTGCGGAAGAGGGAGCGGCCCTTGATTCATTTGCCCTGTTTTCGGCCTTATGGGAGCATATGAAGAATGTGCATCATGTCCATATATGGCAGGATTGGCCGGAAAAATTTCTGGATCCACTCAGCGACGCGGTCTGGGAATTCAGGGCGTTACATGAAAAAGAGCTGCTTTTCCATAAATATGTGCAGTGGCTCATAGATGAGCAGCACAGGGAGACGGCGGAACTGGCTTTTAGTCTTGGAATGCCGGTAGGCGTATACCATGACCTCGCCATCGGCTCAGTAGGAGGTGGCTGCGATTCGTGGCACTACCAGGGCATTACCGCGGCTGACATCGATGTCGGAGCGCCTCCCGATGATTTCAACCCGAACGGACAAAACTGGGCTTTTCCACCTGTCATTCCCGGAAGACTTAAAGATACCGGCTACGATTTCTTCATACGCCTCATAGCAAAGAACATGAAATATAACGGCGCATTGAGAATTGACCATGCCCTCGGATTGTTCAGGCTTTTCTGGATACCAGCCGGCATGCCTGCTGAGAAGGGCGCCTATGTGACATTTCCCGAAGAAGATCTTCTCAGAATAATTGCGCTTGAAAGCGTGAGAAACAAGACGATGGTGATAGCAGAAGACCTGGGTACCGTCGGAGAGAGCGTTCGTGAGGCTCTCATGCGGTTCGGGATGCTTTCTTACCGGCTTTTCTATTTTGAAAGAAACTATCCTGGTCCTTCGTTCAGACATCCTGAACAGTACCCTGCCATGGCGCTCTGCTCAATAACGACTCATGACCTGCCGACAGTGTACGGTTACTGGTCCGGCAGGGACATCCAGGTAAAGAAGCAGTTGAATGTCTACGATGATGGTGAGATGATGCAGCGGAGCCTCGATAACAGGGAGCGTGACAAGATGCTTATGCTCGACGCCCTTAAATCCCAAGGCATCATTCCCGATGATTTTCCACGCATGCCCGCGATGTCGCCGGAATTATGCCTCGCGATCTATGAATACCTGGCACGCACCTCCTGCAAACTAGTGGCGGTCAGTCTCGATGATGTCATTGGCACGGTCGACCAACAGAATATACCGGGCATTACCGTAGCATATCCTAATTGGATGCAGAAAACTCCGGTAAGCCTGGAACAAATCGTTGCTGACCGGAGGTTTTATGCGCTATCAGAGATGTTCCTGAAAAACAACAGGTAATGCTCAAAATGTTGAATGCTGTATGTTGAATTAATGAAAAATATCTATAATTTATCATCCAAAATTCAACATTCAACATTTCTTGGGCGCCTCTCCTCTGTGCACTCTGCTTTCCCAATGCATTTCTTTAGTTAATTCTTAATTCTGGTAGTGGGTCAGCTTGTTTTTGCTCTGGATCACCTGGGCTCCATTTCTCATTTCTTCAAACTGTTGTCATATTCATGTAACGTTCGATGTTGTAAACTATAACCCTATAAAAAGTAAGGAGAAGCCACATGAAATGCAAGTATTTGAATTTGTTCAGGTTATCAAGACATGATTGGTCGATCACCTCATGTTTGGCCAATGACAGGCCATACACACCAAGCCTTTCCGAGTTGCATGATTATTGTAATGGCGATGGATATACGAAGTGCCCTGTACTGCTTAAGACGGGTTGCGCAAGGTGCGACACCCTCTGCACCGAAGTTTCTTTTGCCGAGCAGTGCTGATAATTCATCGGCGCTTCGGGAGTGCGCCAGACGCAAAAGGGAGATGTTAATTATGGCTATCCGATTAAAATGGCAGTTGAGTGGTAATGAGGAAAATTTCTACGTTGCTAACGATACCAATGAGGCATGCAGGCAGACTATTTTAGATTTGATCGATCGTAATGCACTTACTGTACATTTCCAGCCAATCTTTTCTTCAATTGAAGGAAAGGTTTTCGGATATGAAGCCTTAACAAGGATCAAAGGAGAGCATTCTTTCCCGGATATAAGCGAACTGTTCCGCAAAGCAGCTCTGACCAATACGATATCGACATTGGATATACACTGCAGGGAAAATGCCATTAACCAGGCATCAACTTTAGGGTTAAACATGAAAGAAGCTCATTTGTTTTTAAATGTATGCCCCGATACAATGATGGACACCGCCTACAGGGCAAGCATAACAGATGAAATGCTGGAAAAGTGGGGCATACCGAAAGACCGCATAATTCTTGAAATTACCGAAGAAAGCGCCATCCATAATTATAAGCTTTTCAAGGAATCGATTGAGTATTATCGGGGAATGGGATACAAGATCGCCATTGATGATTTTGGCGCAGGCCACGGCGGCCTCAAGATGCTCTCTATTATAGAGCCCGATTTTGTCAAAATTGACCGGCACTTCGTGTCGAATATAGATAAGGCCATTGTAAAGTTCAACCTTGTTGACTCAATAGCTACTGCGTGCCATAGAATGGGCATCAAAGTAATTGCAGAGGGCATTGAGCAGCAGGAAGAACTTGAGTCCATTCTCAATATGGGCATTGAACTGCTGCAGGGATACTTACTGCATAAGCCGTCTCCCATGCTGAACGGTGACCATGCCTGCATACCGATTTTTCATAACAGGAAAAAAAACCATATAGCGGGCAGGGAGGAACAAAGTTTAATCGGCGAAGTGTCCAATTACGTAGAACCAATACACCCCGATTCATCTGTCATGACCGCATTCAACCGTTTCATCAAGGCCCCGACACTCAGGGGGCTGCCGGCAGTGGACAATGAACAGGTGCTGGGGATGCTCCACAGGAACTGGTTTCTTGAGAACCAGATACTCGGAAGATGCGGCTACGGCTTTGCACTTAATTCTTACAAAAACGTGTCGAAGCTTATGGACCAACAGTTCATGGTAGTTGAATCAAACACGACACTGGAAGAAGTGGCGCGCAGAATAAATGCCAGAAAGGCGGAATTCCTTTATGATGATATATGCATTACGAAAAACGGCAAATATTTCGGGACTGTGGCTATCAGCGCCCTGCTGGATGCGATGACAGAGAGGAGTCTTATTCTTGCAAAAGGGGCAAACCCGCTCTCCGGACTTCCCGGAAATGAATTTGTACAGAGGGACATAGAGAAAAAATTGTCGCAAAATATGCATTTCGATGTTTGCTATGTTGATATCAATCATTTTAAACCGTATAATGACCATTACGGATTTGAAAGAGGAGACATTGTAATAAAAAAACTTGCCCATATACTCCAGGAAACTATTCAATCATTTGATACAGGAAGTTTTAATTTTGTAGGCCATATCGGCGGAGATGATTTTATTATCGTTACCCGGTCGCAGATTTCGATTCCGGTTTGTGAAAAGGTCATTTATGAATTTGAAGCACAGTTGCCGGAACTGCATGGGACTGCAGATCACAATAAAGGAGAATATATTTCCAAAAACCGCAAAGGTGATGAGGAAACCTTCCGCCTTCTTTCCCTTTCAATAGGAATAGTCAGCACAGAGGTCTACAAGCTCGAGTCATATGCCCAACTCGCCTCTATTGCAACAGAAGTCAAGAAGGCCGCAAAAATGCAGAACGGTTCCTGGATAGAACGGGACAGGCGCAGGCTGGGATAGCGAACTGCGAACCTCGTTTGACGTTTATGGATTTAGGCTGGTTATAATATGAAATTATTACTTCTTTATTTATTTCGAGGAACGCGGTGCGCTGACACTGGACGCGCATTTGATGAATAAAGGATTCCTTTGGGGTGTTGCCACCTCCGCCTTTCAGCTTGAGGGCTCACCGTATGCAGACTGGACCTCATGGGACGCCATACTCAGTGAAAAGCCTAATGTAACCAATCATTATACTCTTTACAAAGAAGACTTGCTCCTGCTTAAAGACCTCGGGGTCAACTCCTATCGTTTTTCCATAGAGTGGAGCAGGATCCAGCCCGGAGAAAACACCTGGGACACTGCAGCTCTGGCACACTACCAGGAGATCATCGATATTCTTATACGGAATAATATAGAACCGATGGTCACGCTTAGCCATTTTACTCACCCCATGTGGTTTATCAAAAGGTATCCCTGGCATGAGGAAGCTTCGGTAGATAAATTCTTAAAATTTATAGAGAGAGTGGTGGCATCTCTTAAGGGGGTCCGCTACTGGATAACATTCAATGAGCCCTATGTGCTCTTGTTGGGAGGTTATCTTGAAGGCTGTATGCCGCCGGGTATTCGCAATCCTTCTCTTGCCGTAAAGGCGCTGCAAAACATCCTTGTCTGCCATGGAAGGGCATACGACCTTATTCATGAACAGGCAAAAAAACACGGTATTACTCCAATGGTCAGCGTAGCGCATAATATGGCGGCCATGGCGCCATGGAACCGGTTCAACCCTCTGGACAGGCTTCTTTCAAAAATCGCCAAATACTTCTACAACCATTCCCTGCTCGATGCTTTTTTGACCGGCGTTCTGAAAATAAAGTTCCCGTTTCAAAACGAAATATTGGTTCCAGTGCCCATTAAGAACAAGCTGGACTTCTTTGGAGTCAACTATTATACGCGTCTGCATATACGGTTTAATCCGTTTAAAAAGATGGGGATTGAACTGAGGAACAGGGACATTGACGGGTATGGACTGACTGATATGGGATGGGAAATACATCCACGCGGTCTCGAAAAAGTCCTTAGATATGCTTCAAAACTTAATGTGCCTCTGATAATCACCGAAAACGGCATTGCGACCCGTGACGGACAGAAAAAAATAAAATATATGAAAAGGCATATTGACGCGCTTGAAAAAAGCATCAAGGAAGGTGTCGATGTCAGGGGTTATTACTACTGGTCTCTGATCGATAACTACGAATGGCTGCAGGGACTCGATTCCAGGTTCGGCCTGTACCGGGTCGACTTCGACACAATGGAACGCAAGCCAACCAATGCCGCAGCATATTACGCCTATATCATAAAAAGCAGGTCATAAAGGACCGGTAGGCAGTGGCAGTAAGGAGTAAGGAGTATGCAGTAAGCAGCCCAAAGACAGTTGGCAGTATGGGCGGCCTGCTTCTTACTCCCTACTGTCTACTGCCTATCGCCTACTGCTTTTTCGTAACATAATCTTAATCCGCCCTTAATAATGCTGTAACCGAAGTAATACTAAGATATATATGATGCTTTTGTGTGATTTTCATATTCACACCACCTATTCCGATGGTTCCGTGGAGTTAAGACGGACCATCGACCTTTTTGGACAAGCAGGATTTGATGTCATTGCAATTACTGACCATGTGGCTGACGGAGACAACTCCATCGGAAAGTTTGCCCAGTGCTTCAACCTTTCCGTGAGGGAAGACAATTTCGGCGAGTATATGGAACATATCAGGAAAGAGGCGGCACGGGCATGGGAAAAGTACGGGATGCTGGTGATCCCCGGAGTTGAAATCAGCAAGAATCATCTGTCTTCCGACAGATCTGCTCACTTGCTGCTTATTGATATAAAAGATTTTATTCCTGCCTGCTGGAACTATGAGAAGATATTTCTTGAGGCGAAGGGGCAGGACGCATTGATAGTGGCCTGCCACCCTCATTATATGTCGGACATGAGCAAGGACACGCTTTTCCTCTGGAACAACAGGGAGAAATATGCCAAATACATCGATGCATGGGAAGTTGCAAACAGAGACGACCTTTTCAATGTAATAAGTCTGAAGAAGTATCCCTATCTTGCTAACAGCGACTTCCATAAGGCGCATCACCTGTATTCCTGGAAAACGCTGCTTAATTGCGAGAAAGATACTGCAGCGGTGAAACAATGTATTAAGCACAACAAAGGGGTTGCAATTACCCTTTTCAGAAACTAAGGACAATATTTAATGTTGAATGTTGAATGTTGAATTGCGGAAGAAAATATAATTTATTTTCATCAATGCAACATTCAAAATTAAAAATTAAGCATTAGGGAGGAGGAGTATGGGGATATTCTGGCTGTTTGCTGCTCTTACTTTTTTAGGTCTTGTTGCGTATGGCTTCCAAATATTGGCAGTGCGCTCATATCTTCCCACTCCCTGTAACTGCGGGGAAGGGCATGCCCTTCCCCGACTTTTTCCTCCGGTTTCGATTCTTAAACCGCTTAAGGGACTGGATGACAATCTGTACGACAACCTTCTCAGCTTTTGCAATCAGGACTATCCTGAATATGAGATTATATTCTCGCTCCAGAGTCATAATGATCCCGCATACAAAGTAGCGCGGAAAATAAGAGAAAAAAGCCCTGACAGGAACATCACCATTATCGTTGAGGAATCCAATTCAGGCCTTAATCCGAAAGTCAATAATCTTCTGCCGGCGTATAAAGTTTCAAGATACGAGTACATACTCATCAGCGACAGTAATGTGATGGTTGATGAAAAGTATCTCAGGGAAATAACCAGTCACATAGAGAATCCTGTTACGGGTCATGAAATAGGGCTGGTAAGCAATATTATAAAAGGCGTCGGCAGCCGTTCACTCGGCGCCGTATTTGAAAATTTGCACCTTAACTCCTTTGTCATGGGAAGCGTGTGTTTTCTCGATAAGTTTTTGAGAATGCCTTGCGTGGTCGGGAAATCCATGCTGATGTGCAAGAAGGATTTGGAGGCAATCGGCGGGCTCAAAGCGGTAAAAGATATTCTAGCCGAGGATTATGTCCTTGGTGAAAGAATGCGTAAAAGCGGCAAAAAAGTGGTGCTATCAGGCTACATGGTGCAAAATGTGAACCAATACTGGGGGATAAAGCGGTTCCTTAATCGTCATACGAGATGGGGCAAGCTCAGGTGGAAACTCGGAGGAGGGAAATATGTGTTCGAATTAATCGGCAACCCGGTCTTCATGTCAGCGCTGCCGATTGTATTCTGGCAATGCTCTAAATTGACCATGACCTTTGCTATTCTTACGTCCCTTATCAAGGTGGCCGGCGACTTCTATCTGGGCAGAAAGACCGGAACTGAACTGGATAATCCCTTTCTTTATTTACTTGCCCCGTTTAAAGACCTTCTTATCGGTCTCATGTGGTCTGTGCCGATTGTCAGCAATACCGTCGTTTGGAGAGGCAACAGGTATAGCATCGGGAAAGATTCTATACTCTCCCCTTGCCCTGAGACCGGTTTCTGGTCCCTGCGCTACAGGATTTTAGATGCAATAAAGGAACGATTTGCATAAAGGGGATTATTCAAAACACGACCGAACTGAAATCAGGCCTTAGTATAGCCGTCTTTGCGAGATAAAACACAAATGTCACACCGCTGCAATAACGCTGTAACATTGCATTGTTATACTAAGTACGACTAAGTACGTAAGAACTAAAGGAAGCACGAACACGAAAATGAATACATATATAATGAAGAGCGAAACATGCCTTTCATTTGCCGGCTGCGAGCATAGCTGTCCCTATTCTAATAACGAGAGCGGCATCTGTGCAGCCTCGCTGTCACAACTGACAATAGATACCCGGAGAAGATCCGGCTATTGCGACAATGAAAATTATGATAGTTGTCCAATCTTTTTGGCCAGGACCCTGCGAGGGGTCCCCAAACTGTCAATGACTTTTTGGGAATAGAAGGAGGTGGAGTGTATGTGTCCGGAGTTAAAAGAGGGCTTATGTCTGATAGCTAGTATCGAACCTGAAAAAATAGCATGTGCTGACGGCCACTGCTGCAGCAGCGATGAGTGGGACAGGTGCAGGGTCTACATTTCACAATTTTTCTTGACCGGCACCGGGGCAATCGGAGAAGTTGCCTAGGCTTTGTTACAGAATTGTAACATTCTCTTCATATTCCTGTAACAGAACGGCTGTTATTATATTATTGATATGGTGAGCAAAATGAATATGGAAATGGTTACAATCTGCCCGCATCTCAAGGGAGGCGAGGCGGGTGCAGAGTGTCGCGTAGTGAACAAACTTATCAAAGATATGAAAGATGTGAATATAAGAATATGCATGAGCAGGCGTCATGAAGGATGTCCGGTGTATTTCTGCTCATTGCAAATGGTTGAGTATGGTGGCGCGTATAATTCGGTCGAGTGCTCATGGATTTAACACGAAGGTAACAAAGCTGTCATATTAGTGTAATATTCTTTGATTAAAATATGTACAGGATGGCTGATGCGGCGAAAGAAAGAGTTGAAGCAAAATGTCCGCATTGCAATTTGGATGCTGTATATAAATATGGCAAAACCTGGCAGGGGAAACAGCGGTTTCTATGTCTCATATGCGGCAGGCAATTTACACAGGGTAGCGGGAGATTTGAAGTCAGGGACAGGCCGGTCTGTCCGGTGTGCGGAAAGGTAATGCATTTATATAAAAGGGATGAAAAAGTCTTACGGTTCAGGTGTTCGGGATATCCGGTTTGTAAGACATTCAAAAAAACTGATACGGAGGGAGATAATGAGCTATTACATTCATAATGTGCCCGGGAGACTCAGGATTAAAAGCCCGTCAATAAAAAAGAACGAAACCGTGGCTAACGAACTCAAAAAGACATTGAGTACAATGCAGGGTATTGCCACAGTAGATATAAACCTTACTACCGGCAGTCTGCTGGTGAACTATAATCCGAAAATGGCCAGCCATAAGGATATAGTAAGCATATTGCAGGGGAAAGGTTATTTCGATACGACAAAGGCAGCTACAAATGATCAGTATATCCATGGCGTTGCCGCTAAAGCCGGACATCTGGTGGGCAAGGCGGTATTGGGGGCTTTTGTCCAGGAAGCATTGGAAGGCTCAGCACTGTCGTTATTAGCTGTATTACTGTAAGAAAATCAGTCGTAACCGTTCGCCCTGTCGTTCCCCAGTGGATACCTTTTACTTCAAATTACTTCAAAATTAAGATTCCAATTCCAGGCGCAAAAGGCTGTGACCATGCTTCACTTTCCCAAAAACAAAGGAAGAGAGTGCTTTTCTGTCCTCAGTGAAATGGTAAAGCGGTGCATTGAAATGAATGCGTGCATCAATCCGTCTGAAACCCAGGAGGTTCCAAAAATGAGGGACAAACTGCATATCTGAATGCCAGGCAACAGCATCGATTGTTCCGGGCGTCACCGGCAGCCAGTCTAAATGGGAGTACATTATACTTAGCGGTAAAATAGGAGCCTTGCTGTCTATGGGCGCTTTGAAAAAGGTGCTCTTGAAATCTCTGATGGTGAGCCCGTCATCGGTAGTTCCCTCCGGGAAAACAACAACACTGATCCCGCTCTCGAGACGCTCCTTAATAGCCTCCAACACCTTGACCGCAGCTGTTTTGGATTCCCTGTTTACAAAAACGGTCCCTGCAAGCTTTACTATCCTGCCCAGGAAAAACCAAGAGGCCACCTCATTTTTCGAGACGAAGACTGAAGGCATTATGGCCCCTATGATGAGTATATCCAGATAGCTGCAATGATTACTCACGATGAAGAAGACATCGTTTTGTTTATGTGGGCCGGTGGGAGTAATATGGACCCCAAGGATAAAGCAGCTGACCCGCGCCCACCACTGCATACAATGCGTACGGAGGTGCATTTTCTTTTTGGCCTCAACGAAAAAAGCTGCTTTTATCAGAATGCCGCAGACAAGGAAGACGAGATTGAGTATAAGAAGCAGAAATAATCTTAATGTTTTTATCATATGCTCATGCCTTAAGCAGGGAGGCTTTATCAGTGAGTTCCCAAGGTAACCCTATATCCATCCTGCCGACGTGTCCGTAAACAGCGAGCTTCCGATAGAAACCGCCTTTAATGGACGCGGGGAGCCTCCTCAGGCTGAACTGTTTTACAATTCCTGCAAGCCTGAAATCAAAATTCTTCTCAACCAGATCGGCAATAATTGTATCCGGCAGTTTGCCGGTGCCGAACGTCTCTACCTGGATGCTCACGGGACGGGAAAGACCTATGGAATAGCTGAGCTGGATTTCGCATTCCTCGGCAAGTCCGGCCGCAACCACATTCTTCGCTGCGTAACGCGCGGCATACGCTCCGACCCGGTCAATTCTCATCGGGTCCTTACCGCTGAGCGCTGCGCCGCTGTGGCGAGAGTATTCCCCATAGGTATCAATCGCATTTTTTCTGCCGGTGAGCCCTGAATGGATTGACGGGCCGCCGGTTATAAACGGGCCGTCCGGATTAACGAATATTCTTGTTTTTTTATCAGGCTTGATAACTTCATCACGGAAAACATTATCGATAATCGTTTCCCTTACATCATCACTCAACTGTTTCAGATCAGGGCCGCTGCCTTTATTCTGGCTTGCGATAACCGTTATGCTGTGTATCCTGGACGGAATGCAGTTGCTGAATTCAACTCCTACCTGGGTTTTTCCGTCCTGGGAAAGATAGGGCAGTATCTTCTGAAGCCTTGCCGAAGTGAGCCGTCTGGCGAGCTTATGCGCCAGCCATATGGGAAGCGGCATAAATGCAGGGGTTTGATTGCAGGCGAAACCAAAAACAGTAACCTGGTTTTTCACCGGGATCATGTCGATCTCACTTTCGGTCAGTTCCTGTTCATCAAAAATAAAGTCCGCATCAAGGGGCAATTCTTTGAGGCTTGTCAGTATACTGCACGTTTTGCCGTTAAACTCATGCTGATCATAGCCGATCTGAGAGATTACCTGGCGTGCTATATAGGGGAAGTCAACTCGTGCTTCAGATGCGAATCTTGCAGCAACGAAGAGAATCGACGTCGAAACAGCGCATTCTGCGATAACACGTGCGTAAGGGTCCTGCTGTAGAAAGTGGTCTACGATGGCATCGCTTATCTGGTCGCATAGTTTGTCGGGATGCCCCTCTGTTACCGATTCGGACGTAAACATGAAATCCTTTTTCATACAGCTTTACCTCCCGAATTTAGAGGATTAGATGATTGGCTGATTAGAGGGTTAGCCGAACTTCCAACCCTCTAACCTTCCAACCTTCCAATCTTCAAATTACTTTTTTTGTAGCTTCATTGACAACCAGAGGGAGCAGCGCGCCTCCGCCGATTACCAGGGCATCTGTAAGATTTATTGTTGTCGTTCCGAGCAGGCTTCTAAGTCCGGGCACTGCTATTGTCAATGCCTGCATCGCAAATGAGCCTCCCAGGGCAGCATCAAGGTACCGGTTGGCAGGGAGACGCTCTTTGTCAAAGATGCTGTGTTTTTCAGAACGGCAGCTGATGGCATGCAAAAGCTGACTCGTAGTGAGAGTCATAAACGCCATAGTCCCTGCCTGTGCTCCGCGACCGTACCGCGCAATGCCGTACCCGTAGGCGCCAAGCGTAGTCGCGCTCATCATTGCCGATTCGAAAGCTATTCTTTTAAAGTCGCTTCTCATAATAATAGGATGCTCCGGGTTGCGCGGGGGCTTGCTGAGCACATCGGGTTCAGGCTGTTCAAGCGCCAATGCCAGCCCGGGGAATATATCGGATATAAGGTTGATCCAAAGCAGTTGCATAGCATTGACCGGCTGACCGAGGCCGCCGGCAATAGCCGTAAACATGACCATGATTTCACTGAGGTTGGTCGCCAGGAGAAAGTGCACTGATTTGCGGATATTGTTATAAATCGTGCGCCCGTGGCTTACAGCGATGATCATGGTCTCGAGATTATCGTCCTCCAGCACAATATCCGCCACCTCACGGGCGACATCTGTGCCGGCATGCCCCATTGCAATGCCTATGTCGGCAGCCTTAAGCGCGGGGCCGTCATTAATGCCGTCGCCGGTCATTGCGACAACCTTCCCCGCACTCTGAAGGGCCTGCACTATTTGAAGCTTATGGGCAGGACTTACGCGGGCAAAAACATGGACACGCTCGGCAAGCGCTTTCATGACATCAGGCTGTATGTCGGTAAGGTGGGTCGAATCGAGGATTTCGAGTTGTTCTCCATTGCTCAAATCCAGCTCGTTTCCGATGGCATAGGCCGTAGGAGTCTGGTCTCCGGTTATCATGACTGTTTCTATTCCGGCCTGGTGGAAGAGGCCGATCAGTTCCTTGACTCCCTTTCTGGTGGGGTCTGCCATCCCCGCCAGGCCGAGCCAGACGAAACCGCTGACGATTTCGGACCCGTTGCCGTTGCCGTTTTCAATATGTTGATAAGCGAAGCCGAGAACGCGCAGTGCTTCACCCGCCATTTGCTCATTTTCCGTTTCGATTGCAAGTTTGTCATCATCCGAGATCAAAATCTTTTCGCCGTTCTTTATATGCCAGTCGCACATTCCCAGCACTTCCATAGGACTACCTTTCAGGGCGATGATCTTGCCCTCGTCGCCGTAGTCATGGTGGGTAGCCATATAATTACGGTTTTCAGCGCGGTAGCCTATTTTGAGAAGCGGGTACATCTTCCTGAGTTGAATGATGTCAACGCCTGCGCTAACAGCCATGTGCATAAGTGCATTCTCGGTGGGCGAACCACGCAGCACATATTTCCCATCTCCGTTCTCCCCGAAAGAGCTTCCACCGGCCATCTCACCTGCGCATTCTTTTACGATGATTTCGGATTCGTTGCAGAGCACAGCTATATGGATCAGCCTGAGGAACTCGTCAGAGGCATAAGGGTTAACAGCCTCCCCGCCTGCCATAAATTTTCCGTCCACTGCCTTTATTCTCTTCATACCCGTATGGATTGCCACAACTGACATCCTGTTCAGGGTTATGGTACCGGTCTTGTCCAAACAGATGGTCTGCACCGAGCCAAGCGTTTCGACTGCATTGAGATGGCGTATGAGGACTTTATGCCTCCTCATATTCCTGATTCCCAGGGAGAGGGTCGTCGTTGCAACGGTCGGGAGTCCCTCGGGTACAGCTGCAACAGCTAAAGAGATCGAGCTTTTGAGCATCTCCAGAAAACCATATCCCCTTAGCAGACCTATGACGAAAACAAGGCCACAGACTGCTCCGCTGATCAGAACAAGCTGTGTGCCCATTGTTCTAAGCTGACGCTCCATGGGAGTATCGGGCGACTCTGCCGATCCCACTAGTTCCTGTATCTTTCCTATCTCCGTGAACTTTCCGGTGGCTATGACCACAGCAAAGCCCTGTCCACCTGTCACCAGGGTGCCCATGTAGGCCATATTGACCCTTTCGGCAAGCGGCACATTGTTTTCCGGTATGCTCAGCGTGGTTTTTATGACCGGCATGCTCTCGCCGGTAAGCGCGGATTCATCAACGCTCAAGCGGGTAGTTTCAATCAATCTGCTGTCGGCAGCGATATAGCTGCCGGGCCTAAGTGCCAGGATGTCACCGATTACCACTTCCTCGGCAGGGACCTCCTTATAAATACTATCTCTTATGACAAGCGCGGAGGGCCTGACGAGACTTTTAAGAGAGTTGATGGTTTTTTCGGCCTGGCTCTCGGTGATATAGCCGATTACTGCATTGATCCCAACGACTCCGGCAATGACCACTGCATCAGCCACGCCTCCCGTAAGCACTGAGAGGCCGGCTGCAACTCCCAGCAGGGCATTCGGGACCGAGTTGAATTGAGCGAGAAGAATGCTCAATCCTGAACGTGGGACGGATTCAGGCAGGAGGTTGGGACCAAACTTCTTTAGCCTGGATTGTGCGCTTTCACTTGAAAGTCCCTCACATGCTGAGGAATCAAGCCGCTCAAGGATTTCCGATGGTCCGGCGGTATGCCATGCCTCAACCGGCTGGTCCTCGGCGTGGCTGACAAGTCTTCTGATTTTGCCCCTGCTTTTTATTTCCTTAGCCGGAGCAGAAGAGATCCCGGTCTGCGGAATAGTATCTTCAATCTGCTTGAAATCCTTGCTTTTATGTTCGAGAACTATAGCTTGAAGGACAAGGGCAACGGATTGGGGGGTATTGATGGAATTGAAATATACGAGAATGCTGCCGGTCAAGGTGTTTACAGAGACAAGATTAATCCCTTCCTTTCCTGAAAGTCCCGATTCAAGATGGTTTTTCAGTGATTCCGAACGATAAAGTCCGGGCACCTTGTATCGGGCCCTTCCGGGTATGGCCGCATGTACTGTCTGTATCACGGACCGCTATGCTTTCCTTTTTGTTTTGCGCTTTGTCGTAACCTCCTGAGCCACGTTTCCCTTAGCAGCAGCCTTTGGCGCGGATGAACGCGACGACGGCAGCGCTGTGCCAGCAACGTCTTTCACTCCGGAAACAACACCGACGAGCATGTCCTTCACTGCGCTCACGGCAGTATTGCCGATCGCTGCCGCGGCCTCTATTGCGCCTCCGACAGCGACTGTGGCCGCCTCTTCAACATTTCCGCCGATTTCTTTTGTGGCTTCAATTACACCGTCCACAGCCCTTCTCGCTACAAGCGCCACATCAGCACCGACTTCCGCTGCCCCCTTGACAGCCCCCTTGACAGTCTGCCCGGCAATTTTCAGGATATCGCCACCTACATCGCTGACCCCCATGATAATGCCTTTCGCAACACTTTTAGTGCTCAAAATCAAGCCAGTGCCAACCTCTTCCGTAGCCTGAATTGCACCTTTTACCACATCTTTTGTTACGGACACTCCATCGCCGGCTACCGATGCCGTCGCCTTCAGCGCATTAGAGACAGTGTTCCTCACCAAACTCACGATTTCCGCCTCGATCTCGTTTATACCTTTAAGGCTGCTTACAATGCCCTCTTTCACCTTTGTTCCAGCTGCTCCAATATTGGCAGCCCCCTCTGATTTGGCCTTAGCCTCGCCCTTAGTCATGATAGCAACCCCCTTTTAGATCGTTGTTAATATTTTTTTGATGAGCCATGCGGTGGTTTAACTTTACGGCTGCTTGTCCTCCTCATGGGTGGCATGAGGCACTGATTTCAGAAATATGTTCAATGAATACCAAAAAGCGGTATACCACGCCGGCGCAGCAAAGTTCCCCCTGCCGATTTCGTATATACCAAACCCCAGCAATGTAAGGAAAGCAACTCCCGGGACATCCAGTTCGTTGCCGGTAAATCTTTTTACTCCCTTATCAAAGTCCCTGAAAGCTTTTACCACATTTCGCGACAGGGCGGGTGTCGCGGTCTCTAATTTAATAAGCCTGAAAAGTGACTGCTCCTCGGCAAACACAGAAATTGTTTTTATGTCAGCAGCATGCAGGAGCACAACACTACCAGTAACGGCATTTGCTTCGACCTCCTTTACTCCCGCAAAACGAGTAAAATGGTCTTTCAGATTAGAGAAATAAGCAGCATTCCCTTTTCTGGAGGGTACCTTTATCCTGAATCTTCCAGGCGTAGAGTGGCATACAATTGCTTCCGGTATCATTAAGCGCCTGTTTTATCCTCGGGGCCGACCCCCCCTGCCTGTTTATGTGATTCTTCCATCTCAGCCTTTACTTCTGCGACGATATCTTCCATCATTTCACCCACTTCTGCAAAAGCCTCTTTGCTTTTTTCATATACAACAAGGCTGCCCTTGATTGCGGCTTTTGCGAGCGGCTTTACCACTCCTGCCAGTGCCGGAATCACCTGAGGCGCAAATAGGGCCGTTCCAATGCCGATAGCGAGCCCCGTAACTATGTTACCCTTTAACCCATTATCAAAAAGTGCCATGATGTCCTCCCGCCCATTAATGTCTGTGCATCAACAACTTGCACATTAATTCATCTCATCTTCACGGAGCGCCCAAAACGCTGCGGCCCTGGCGATTTGAGTGCCCGGCTAAGTTGCTCAATCAGCCCAGCCAAACCTGACCCGGACCCGAGCGTCTGAATGCAAAATCATTTATTCGCAGACCCTTAGTCAGTGTTTAATTAGATTGTATAATAGAACGAGGCAGTTGTAAATGTAAAAACATTATACATAAAGCTTTCATTACTTACCTACATGGCATAAACAGGTGATATTAATGACTCAATTACCTATTACCTATTACCTATTACCTATGACCTATGACCTGCCTTGTTAAAATGTCACAAAGTTGTAACGAACCGTTCATCATATTGTAAGAATCATTATGTTTTAATAAAAACTAAAAAGGTGGGGTGAATGATCAACTATAGTGTGGTTCACCATGTTCGGGGCCGTATCAGGTTGCAGGTACCGATAATCAAAAAGCTTCCTGTTGAAACATTAAAAAAATTAGCGGTGATACCAATACCGGAGGGTATTAAAGATGTCCGCGCCAATCCGGTTACCGGAAGCCTCATAATAACATATGATCCTGATCATGTTGATATAGAGGGATATCTGAGAAAAATGATGACAGACAGTGAGATAGTCTCGATAATCGGGATGGGATGATACAGTAATGCCACCCGGCACGGCAAGAAGAGAAAGTGTATTTTCAAAGGTTGAGACCAGGCGCACGAAATGCCCCTATCTTACTAAGTGGATCCTCTTTACATGTCAGGCAGGAGAAGTCCCTTACGTTCCAAGTTTGTTCCAGCTTGAAGAGTACTGTAAGAGTAAGCAGCATAAGAAATGTCCATTCTTTTAATCAGATAATTCCATGTTGCCTGCTGCTGGGTTATCGGACGCCTGTCATTCCGGTGCTTAGGGCGCCTACTGATGGCTTGTCCGGAATCGTTTTTCGAACGGAGCAACTCGATTTCAGACAACCCAACGGTATCAGAAGTACGTGCTCCAAGCAGGTGCTCTTAAGCACGGGAGTGACAAGAAGTAAGGCTTTAGCTTTTAGATACCCCGCACGCAGTCTTGCCACGGGGAGATTCACTCACGAATTAGGAATTAAAGGGTTTTATATCGTCCTTTTGATTCTTAATTCGTAATTCTTAATTCATAACTTGCGACAGGGAGGTGATATGTAACATAGATTTAACGTTAGCGTAACATTAATGTAACAATTATCCATTATCCTAAATTAGGAATGTATTTACCAAAACAGGAGGAAGCATGAAAGGATTGTTAAGTTTGGTTGTATCAGTAGCTTGTGTGTTGACGTTTTCAATGGTGCATGCGGAAGATATGTTAACCGGCGCGGGAGCAACATTCCCTGCCCCGATATACCAGGCATGGGCGTACGATTACAATAAGACAACCGGCATTAAGCTCAATTACCAGCCTATCGGCTCAGGAGGAGGCATCCAGCAGATTAAGAGCAGAACAGTGGAATTCGGCGCATCCGATGCACCCCTGACCCCTGAAGAACTGAACAAAGATGGCCTGTTGCAGTTCCCTGCCGTTATGGGAGGGGTTGTTCTTGCTGTTAACGTGCCCGGCGTAAAGGCAGGCGAGTTAAAACTGGATTCTGATGCTGTATGTAAAGTTTATCTTGGTGACATCAAATACTGGGATGATGCAAAGCTTAAGGCCCTCAATCCAAAAGCAAACTTGCCCCATACTGAAATTACCGTTGTCCATAGGTCTGACGGCTCCGGGACCACTGCAATATTTACTACTTATCTTTCCGAAACATGTCCTGACTGGAATACGAAAGTTGGGCACGGAACTTCTGTAAAATGGCCTCTCGGCATCGGCGGCAAGGGAAATGAGGGGGTCTCCAACTATATACATCAGGCCCCTGCTGCTATCGGCTATGTAGAATTTGCCTATGCAAAACTGAACAATCTCTCCTATACGGCGTTGAAAAACTCGGCAGGCAAGTTTATCGAACCGAGCTTCGAAGCTTTTGAAGATGCCGCTGCTACAGCGAACTTTGATCCGAAAAAACACTTCGATCTCTGGCTCGTTAATGCCCCGGGTAAGAATGCATGGCCGATCGCAGGCGCAACCTTTATTCTGCTTGCCAAGGATCACAAGGAAGCCGATATGAAAACCGTCAAGTTTTATGACTGGGCTTTCAAAAACGGCGATGCAAAGGCTAAGGAATTGATCTATGTGCCGTTGCCGAAGAGTTTAAAGGACAAGATCCGGGCATACTGGAAGGAGCATGGCATCTATTAGAAATTAAATTGAATTTAAGAGGGTCAGGTATGTATTATATAACCTGACCCTTTTATTTACCTTTTTTCAAACCGGACAGTAATGTTAAATTTTGAATGCTAAATGTTGAAATAACGGAAGATTTCCATGCTTGATCAGTATTTATCCGCAACTCAAAATTTAACATCCAAAATTTAATATTTTTTTAGAAGGAGTAAGCCGCTTGCCGATGCTTCACAAAAAGAACCCTATTGACTTCGCATTCTCTCTTATCACGGCGTTTGCCTCGTCACTGGTAGTCATGCTGGTCATAGGCATTTTAATAGTTCTTATAAAGGAGTCATCGCTTGCCATCAGTCGTTTCGGCGTAATCGACTTTTTAAAATCTACTGACTGGAACCCTGTAAAGGAATCCTTTGGGGCTGCGACAACCATATACGGGACCGTTGTTACGACAGTCCTCTCTCTCACAATTGCAGTACCGGTCGCCATTGGTATTGCTATCTTTGTTACCGAAATATCTCCTAATTTTTTGAAGGGGCCTATCGGAATCGCCATTGAACTCCTGGCAGCAATACCGAGTATTATTTACGGCATGTGGGGGCTGTTCACCCTCGCTCCTATTATGTCGAGATATATAGAACCGTCGCTTCAGAAGAGCGTCGGCTTACTGCCTGTGGTTGGGATGTTGTTCAAAGGCACTCCCATGGGCATCGACATGTTGACGGCGAGTGTTATTTTGAGCATAATGATCATACCCTTCACCGCAAGTATTTCGAGGGACGCCTTTAACTTGACGCCTGCCGTTGTCAAGGAGTCTGCATACGCAATCGGGGCCACTAAATGGGAAGTTGTAAAAAACGTTGTGATCCCTTATTCAAAGCTCGCTGTTTTCGGAGGCGTTACTCTCTCCCTGGGCAGGGCGCTGGGAGAGACCATGGCAGTGGCTTTCGTCCTTGGAAACAACCACCAGATTACCTCCTCGCTATTTGATGCTGCCGCAACTATTACCGTATCTCTTGCCAATGAATTTACAGAGGCTGACACTGACATTTACCTGTCGTCACTTTTTTATCTTGCCCTTATACTTTTCATAATGAGTTTTATAGTCCTTGCAATAGCAAAGATCTTTCTGCTCAAGGCTGAGAGGAAATACTCCCGATGAACATCGATCAAAAGAGAAGAATCGAAAGCGTTGCGGCCCTCACTTTGAGCACTCTTGCCGCCCTGGCAGGAATGTTCTGGCTCGTTTTTATTCTCGGCGATGTCCTTGTGCGCGGTATTGGCGCACTTACGCCGAGTCTGTTTCTTAACGACCCGACACCGCCCGGTGTTATAGGCGGCGGGCTGCGCAATGCATTTATAGGGCAGTTGATGATAATCGGGTCTGCTACTCTGATAGGAGTTCCCATAGGCATTTTGGGAGGTACGTTTCTTGCAGAATACGCAAGGGGTACCAGGCTGGCTCGGTCCATAAGCATACTTGCTGATATTATGGTCAGCGTACCTGCCATAGTAGTGGGGACTTTTATCTATGCTATACTGGTCAAGCCTGTCGGGCACTTCAACGGCTGGGCAGGAGCTGCGGCGTTGGCAGTTATCATGATACCTGTTGTGCTCAGAACAACGGAAGACATGCTTTCTCTTGTGCCGTGGACTTTAAGGGAAGCGGCCTTTGCCCTCGGCGCGCCTTACTACAAAGTTATTATACAGGTGGTATACAGAGGAGCCGCAACAGGCATCCTTACCGGAATACTGCTTTCTATCGCACGGGTCGCAGGCGAGGCTGCACCGCTGCTGTTTACTTCATTCAATAATTCCTTTCTTTCTACTGACATGCGACAACCGATTGCCTCATTGACTACTACAATATTCCAGTACGCTATGGGCCCCTATGAAGAATGGCACATCCAGGCATGGGGCGCATCATTTGTAATAACTGTTTTCATTCTCCTGATTACTATAGCCGGCAGACTTATCATTAAGTGGAGGTACAAATAGTGGCCGATGTAATTGAGATACAAGCCAAAGCCCTGAACTTTTATTATGCCGGCAACGTCCATTCGCTGAAACAGGTCAATGTGCCTGCTCATAAAAGTGCAGTGACTGCGTTAATCGGACCCTCGGGCTGCGGAAAGACCACATTACTGAGATGTTTTAACCGTATGCATGACCTTTATCCAAAGAATAGATACGAGGGCGAGATAATCTTCGAGGGCAGGAATATTCTTTCAAATGATGTCGATGTCATCAAACTAAGGAGCGACATCGGCATGGTCTTCCAGAAGCCCACTCCTTTCCCGATGACCATTTTCGACAATATCGCATATGGGCTTAAGTTAAAAGGCATTACTAAGCGTTCAGAACTCTCTGAACGGGTAGAAAAGGCCCTTAAAAATGCTGCTTTGTGGGATGAGGCCAAGGACAAGCTTAATGTCAGCGCTTATGACCTCTCGGGTGGACAACAGCAAAGGCTTGTTATTGCCAGGGCGCTGGCGGTTGAGCCTCACGTCCTTCTTTTCGATGAGCCGACCTCCGCCCTTGACCCTATCTCAACCGGCAAGATAGAAGAGCTTCTCGTTCAATTAAAGAATAGTGTTACTATAATAATTGTAACGCACAATATGCAGCAGGCTGCCCGGATATCGGACTGGACCGGATTTATGATGCTTGGAGAGTTGATTGAATTTGACAGGACAGACAAAATGTTTACAGCTCCGTCTGAAAAGCTTACGGAAGATTATATTACCGGGAGGTTTGGATAATGTCCATTTTCGATGAGGAATTGATGCGCCTTAAGGAGAAGGTCCTTCTAATGGGATCTATGGTTGAAAATGCCATAAAGGATTCGGTAAGAGCGCTCGTCGACAGGGACAATCAGCTCGCCAAGACTGTTATCGAGAACGATCACCAGATTAACACGCTTGATAGTGAAATTGATGAAGAGTGCATAAAGCTGATTGCACTTATGCAGCCCAAGGCCGGTGACCTGAGATTTATAACAACGGCAATGAAGATTACCACTGACCTCGAAAGGATGGGAGATATGGCAGCCAACATTGCCGAAAGGGCGCTTGAACTGAATGAAGAACCCATACTAAAGCCGTACATCGATATCCCGAAGATGAGAGAAATTGCCCAGGCCATGACAAGAGACGTACTTGACGCCTTTGTAAAAGGGGACAAAAAATTGGCAATTGATGTCATTATGAGAGATGATGAAGTTGATGACCTGAGAAATGCAATTCTTAAAGAATTGGTCTTCTTTATGGTACAGGACCCCTCAACAGTAACAAGGGCTACGAAAATAATCTTTGTGGCCCAATATCTCGAGCGTATTGCCGACCATGCCACTAATATCGCTGAGATGGTAATTTACCTGGTGGCTGGTAAACTTATACGGCACAAGACACTGCCACAAGAAGAAGAAAATAAATAAAGCAATTTTGAATGTTGGATGTTGAATTTTGAATCCCGGAAGAAAATTAAAATCTTTTTCCATTAATTCAAAATTTAAAATTCAACATTCAAAATTTCCTACGGCATCGTGATAGCAATATCATAGGTGCCTACCCCCACTCTGTCAGCAATGCCCTTCTGCCATAACATCTCCATGACCTTTACACGGGCGTTTTTGGGTACCATGACAATAAGCTTGGCTCCGGGCTGGGCCAGGCTTTTCCATTGCTCCGCCTTCTCAGGAGTTATACTACTTTCAGTTTCAACTTCAACAACGGCAAGAACAAGGCCGTGATTTGACAGAGTCATATCAGGACCTCCCCCCGGATTGGTCCTTATTTCACTATACTCTTTTCTGAATTTCTGTCTTAAACGGTCGACAATTAAATTGTGTACAAGGATCTCGTTATCCATCTCCGTCCTTTCCCCCTTCAGGGTCATGCTTCTTTTGCCTCTTTGTAAAATCGACCTTAATGACATTGCCGGGGCCTTCAACCTTGACTGTGCTCTCAGCCCGGAAATCCTGTATTTTTCCGGACATAGGCAATACAATAAACTGTGCATTGAGTTCAGAAGAATAGACAGCTGTTATATTGTCCACCGGGATGAAACATTTCTGGGGTGAACTGCCGAAGACAAGTGTGGCGGTAATCCCGTAGTCATCCCACTGGAAGTTCATCCCCGGGTTAAATACGAGGACAATGCCGTTTTCTCTTTCATCGTCGGTAAGGCCGCGGTTTCCCAGTACAACATGCTCGGAATACCTGACGAGTACAAATACCCTGCCACCGATATGCATCAACTCGTAAAAAACATGTTTTTTAAGACTGTTCAAACTGGCTGTCGTCCCCATGTCCACTAAAACAGCCCTTGCTTCACAGTCCCGTCTTCCATTACATATGTCGGAACACCCATGATCTCAGCTTTCCTGGCTTCCGCAATGTCTTCTTCGACCATGCGTTTGGCCTCCTTGAAAATGTCAGCCTCTTTTACGAGGTCTTTTCTGTTATTCTTAAGCCACTCTGCCTCCTCGCCAATTGCTTTTTGGGTTGCGCCAGGATGAATCTGCTCCAGCGGGAAATACTTAACTACAACTCTGTATTCTCCATTATAGCTCTGGAGCTTCTCCTTGGCCTGCTTGCAAAATGGGCAGTCAGGATCGGTAAACATGTAAACCGTTTTATTTCCCGAGGGATTGTAAACACGCCGGTCGTTTCCTGAAAGTCGAAAATCTATCTTGCCGAGTTCCGGCTCCAGTTTTTTAGTGAAAATCGGCTTATTGTTCACAAAGACCATTGAATTTGGAACAATAGACAGACCATCCGCTGATACAAATAATACATTCGGCATATTTGTCCTGCCCTGTCTTATGTAGACAATAACAGCCTTCCACTTGGGAGAACTCGTAGTTTCCACTTCCCTTATAGTGTAATCTTTGATGGGGGTTGAAGTCGTTATGAAGTCGTTTACAACCTTTTTGTAATCCGGGTTGGAACACGATATATTGGCATACACAACCATTAATACTAAAACCCATAATATAATTTTTTTCACGTCTTTTCTCCTTGGCAAGTTATTATTCTACACAATTTTATCTTAGGACTCTGCCCTCTTTCGCAGATACAACATTGCTAATCCAGCCAGCAGCATGGACAGGCTCAGCACCTGTCCCATAGTAAACATGCCGAGCACATAACCGAGTTGCTCATCAGGCTCTCTGAAAAACTCTGCAAAAAACCTGAATGTCCCGTACAATATCAGGAACAGGGAGGTCAGGATCCCCGGCTTATAATGCTTCTTTCTCACCATCCAGAGCACAACAAACAGGACCACTCCTTCCAGAAAGAACTCGTAAAGCTGTGAAGGGTGGCGCGGCAGGGGTCCCCCCGAGGGGAAGACCATGGCCCATGGCACATCAGTCACCCTGCCGTACAACTCTCCGTTTATGAAATTGCCCAGCCTTCCGAGACCTAGCCCTATTGGTGCGGTAACAATGATAAGGTCCGCTGTATGCCAGAAATTGAGCCTGGTTCTCTTGCAGAACAGGTACCCCGCAACAACGCTACCGATAAGTCCGCCATGAAAAGACATTCCTCCGTGCCAGACTGCAAACAACTCCAGGGGATGGCCAAGGTAAAAGGGAAAATTGTAAAACACGACGTACCCCAGTCTTGCGCCTGCCAGAAGACCGAGTACGAGATATGAATAAAGGGAATCTATATCCACCCTATTCCGGAAGGCGGAATTTTTAAGTTGATACTGCACGAGAAGGTAAGATGACGCGAATCCTATAAGGTACATCATTCCGTACCACCTCACCGCAAATGGCCCGACCCTTATAATTTCAGGATTGATATTTGGATACTGCAACACCCGGCGCCTCCTAAAGCTGAACGTATCACATATTATACTATGAATCCGGTTCTTAATTGAGCTAAAGCAGGCAAGGGAAGCGGGTTTCCCCCACTAACTTTTTATTTCCCCTTTTTTACCAATTTATAAATAAGGTAAACAAGGCCTGCAAAGACAACGCCGGGAAATAAAAAGAAAGCGATGGGTAACAAAGGAAAGAACACCACAAAAAAGATGCCAAAAACTATTAACAGCCCTGCAATAAGTACAAGGGTTGACGGTATTACAATTACTAACACCGCAGCAAGGAGGAGCAGCGTTAAATACGCTCCTATGTATCCCCCAATCCCCGTTACCCTGTTGCCGTTTATGAGAATAGTTGTTCCTGAGAAATAGTTTATTACTGTTGCCAGGAGTAATATTACAAGTATAACCATCACTATTTTTTTAATGTTCACATTCATTCCCTATGTTTTTATATTACTACAACTTCCCATTCTCTATGGCAGTCTCGTTATTAAATGGCAGTGGGTCAGTTTGTTTTGCAATTAATTATATCGGACCCTTCCATATGACTGTTTTTAGGTGGGTCATCCATTACCATTTATTTGACCTTCAAATTTACATATTTCGCGGTATAAATGCCGTCTATCTTCTGTAATTGCTCCAGTATGCAGCCGGTTACAGGCTCATCTATGTTTAAAATCATTATAGACTCGCCGCCAGCCTGTGAGCGAACCTTTCTCCCTACCTGCATCATGGATATATTAATGTTTTCTTTACTTAATAGCGTTGCCACCTGAGCAATCATGCCCGGTTTATCTTTATGAGGCAGTACCAGCATATGTTCAGCAGGCTCGATACTTGTGTGATAACCATTAATTCCAAGAATTCTGGGAATAGCATTGCCTATAATAGTACCTTTCGTCTTATTTGTTTCTTTGTCCGTAGTCAGGACCACTTTTAACAGGCCCATATAGTTTTCTGAATCTGTTGACGTAGATTTCTTGAAGTGTATTCCGTTTTTTTCAGCTAACCTGGGAGCGTTGACATAATTAACTCCCTCACCGCTGCACTCTAAAACCCCTTTAGTGACTGCTACTACCAACGGAGAGATTTCTAATCCGGCCAGATCGCCGCAGGCAACTATTTCTATTTCGCGTGCTGCTCCGGTTGTAACTTGTCTTACAAGAGACCCAAGGTTTTCAGCAAGCGCCATATAGTGTTTAACAGGCTCAAGCATTTCAGGCTTCAGGAAAGGAATGTTAACAGCGCTTCTGGCAGGCAGGCCCTGAGACATATCGCGGATTTGCTCGGCAACATCAACAGCAACATTAATTTGTGCTTCTTCTGTGCTGGCCCCCAGGTGCGGGGTAAGAACAACTTTGTCCCCCATCTTCAAAAGTGGAGAACCTTCAACCGGTTCTTTATCAAAAACATCAATAGCAGCCATTTCGACGTGACCGTTTTGTATTGCTTCCGCCAGATCAGTCTCGTTAATTATTCCGCCCCGCGCGCAGTTGATTATTTTCACGCCTTTTCTCATTTTGGCTATTGTGTCTTTGTTAATTAAATTAAGGGTATCTTTGTTTTTAGGGATATGCAATGTGATGAAATCGGCTGACTTCCAAATATCATCAAGTGATGCGACATAATAAGCTCCTGCCTTTTCTGCAAACTCTTTGCCGACAAACGGATCATATACCAAAACTTTCATGCCCATTGCCCTGGCAGCGGAAGTTACCCTGCTTCCTACTTTGCCAAACCCAACTACACCTAATATTTTGTTAAAAATTTCTTTGCCTGTCAGCTTAGACCTGTCCCATCTGCCTTCCTTAATCGAAACATCTGCTGCGGGGATGTGTCTCGTCATTGCCAGCATCATGGCTATTGTATGTTCAGCCGCTGATACTGTATTACCTTCAGGTGAGTTAATGACAATGATTCCTTTGTCTGTGGCCGCGTCAATATCGACATTATCTACACCAACGCCCGCCCTGCCGACTACCTTCAGCCTGTCAGCAGCCACAATCACGTCCCTGGTGACTTTTGAAGAACTTCTGATCATTAAAGCGTCGTAATCTTTAATGATTGATTTAAGCTCTTCCGCACTGAGAACGGGTTTATAATCAACGTCACAGGTGTCCTCCAGAATTTTAACCGCAATTTCATTAATCTTATCGGTTACCAATACCTTGTAACTCATAATTGATCTGCCTCCCCATCTCCTTTGATTTTATCCTCGCTCAACATATACCATAAATCACGTGAAAAGGCAAAAAGGAGGCCACAGTCGATAGGGTAGTGGCTCACCCACTGCCGGCCAGAGGACCGGGTCTTCGCGCTGCTTTTCAAAGGTGACTCAATAAAAAGTTACTAACATTTGTCAGTAAAGTGTCAGCAACTTCCTATAAATACACGCTCCCGTCTCTTTTTTGAATCTGTGATTTGACTTTTATATCGTATCTGATAGTATTAAATAAACTGTGATTACTTAAACGGTACGTTGAATAATTTTTTTATACTTTCGATTTGAAAGGAGGATCGTATGTCTTACACAGCAAATGATTATGGAAGGCTTATCGGTATGGAAGGCTTCAGCGAGACGCTGCTTAAGAACCATTTTACGCTTTACCAGGGTTATGTCTCGAACACAAACAAGGTCCTTGATTCACTCGCAGCAATGATGAAAGAGGACAAAGGAGCCACTCCTGAGTTTGCCGAAATGAAGCGGAGGCTCGGATGGGAATTCAACGGCATGAGGCTGCATGAGTATTATTTCGAAAATCTCGGGGGCAAGGGAGGCATAAAGAAAGACGGCAAGCTCGCAGCAAAAGTTTCAGAGGATTTCGGAAGCTATGAGGCGTGGGAGAAGCACTTCAGGGCCACGGGCGCCATGAGAGGCATCGGATGGGCAGTGCTTTACCAGGACCTTTCGAATGGCAAACTCATTAATTTCTGGATAAATGAGCATGATACCGGACATCCGTCAGGCGGCAACCCGATATTGATAATGGATGTCTTCGAACATGCCTTTATGATCGACTACGGACTCAAGAGAGCTGATTATATTGAGGCATTCTTTAAAAATATCGACTGGAAGGCAGTAGAAGCTCGCTTAAAATAAAGGCGGAGGTAGAGGCAGACATAGACATTTTTTTCTATGCCTCTCCTCTACCTGTCCGAGGGACATTTATGCCGCATGCCGGGTTGATGAACGCTGATGAACTGGGCCCGGAAGCAGCGGCCCTCCAACAAGCAAAGCTTCACATACGGGGGGGCAAACGCAGGCTGAGGCAGGGCAAGATTGCAGCCGGCATAGTAACACTCTATGAGGCTTTAAACAGCGCGACAGAGTGGTTTTTATTTTCCCCCGCGCGACGGGCAAAGCTGCTCATTAGGGCTGAGGACAACCTTAACAATGATAAGACGGTTTTTAATGTACTGGTCCGCTCCGGAGTGATCGGCAGGGAGTTTGATTACGAGGCCTTCGACCGGATAGTGGAAAAAGCATTGCATGAAAATCTCTCTGATTACAATTATTCGGCGCTGCTTGAAGGAATAGAAGCAGTGATGACGCAGCTCGGGGTCATGCCTTTTGATGAGAGTGCACTTCCTCCCGAGGACCCATCGACATACTGAAGCGGTAAAGGGTCGGAAGGAAAGCGGGAGAAGGGTAACATTTGTTTTTCTATATAACAGGCTATAGGTACACTCAACGCTCGACGCTCAACGCTTGACGCTACAGGGGGCGATAATGATTTTTGTTGATGACTTTGATGATAGGTTGAGGAGTCTTGGCAGAGAATTCTTTATTTTTAATATTCAGTATGTGCCTGACATGACATCGTGGGCAAATCGGAAAAACATATCGCTGAACGAACCTGGTCAACCTATGAAACTGATCACCGGCGAGGATAACCGGCTGGTGATGGTCGTGCAATCCGAGATAAGTGATAAGATGCTTGACGGCATTATCAACGGGTTGAGCGTTAGGTGGACAGTCAGGGATGTTGCTGCGGACATTGCACAACGGCTTAATAGTATAGAGAAACGGCTTGCCTATTATTTTCTCAAGGAATATGCGCGGACAAAGAAAGACCTGGACGGAGACGACCTGCTCGAAGATGAATGGGCTCTCAACGAGATGGAGAAATTGGGGTTCTTTCGCAGTTAGAGTCAATGAACAGACTGGTTCAATAATACGGCAAGCGCAAAGATACTATAAATAACGCCGCCAAAAAGCATTGCGGCAGGTGAGATTTTCTTGCCAAACTGTATATTTGCCAAAACAATCAACGCTGAGACCAGCGCCAGGACTGCTGAGAAAAGAGCCAGTCCTGAGATATGCCATTCTGTAAACAGCAGTCCTACCGAGACAGGAAAAGTTGTCTGAAAGACCATCGCACCGGTTATGTTGCCCATGGCAAGCGTGTCTCTCCCTTTCAGTGTCCATGTCACGCTATTGAATTTCTCGGGCAATTCCGTGGCAATAGGCGCTACCAGCAAGGCAAACAGCAGGGGACTCATCCCCCACGAGAGTGAAAGTTTTTCCAGACTGCCGACAAATAGTTCCGCGCCTCCCACCATGACGCCAAGCGAAGCGGCAATCTGGAAACAAATAAGTAGTAAAGAGGTGGTTTTGTACGGCTCTGCACGGGCGGATCGCAGTTGCAAACCAGCTAGCCTCCTGAAGTCGGAAAACAGCTTTTCAAAATGCAACTGATCGGCATGGATGATATCGGCGCTTTCCGCCTTAAATGTAGAGTATACGTATAGCACATAGCCGATTAAAAGCAACCCCGCAATCAGGAGATGACTGTATGGAAGAAGAAACGGCAGGAATATAGCTGAGCCGTACATGATAATGAAAAAGATGAGATCGCGTCTAATAGAACTGGTATCTATATAAAGCACGAATTTTCTTTTTTTCCTGAGCATACTTATTACTACTGTCGCTCCTACAACAAAAAAGGCGAGCGTCGAAAGCATGAAGGGAGCGCCAAGGATTGCCCCGACTCCGATCTTCCTTCCGGTATCATCTCCATGCACCAGAATGGCGACGAGGGGGAGGATGGTCTCGGGCAGGGCAGTGCCGACTGCTGCCAAAATGCTTCCTACTACAGCCTGCGATAAGGAGAAACGCCTGCCGAATGATTCAACCCCATTGGTAAAAAATTCAGCACTGAGCAAAATCATAAAAAGGCTGCAAATGAGAAACAGGATAGGCTGGATCATTAGCGAATAAGCATTACCGGACAAGGAGAAGATTTGATCAGAGCTTCAGCTATGCTTCCGAGGATCACGCCCTTTGTCGACGACACTCCCTGTGCCCCGATGACGATCAGATCAGAATCTCTCTCTGCTGCAATGTCGCTGATGGCTTTATATGGAACACCTATTTTAATGATACGCTCCGCGGCGTCAAATACATTTGCCGGCGAAGATATCGCTTTCTCAGCCTCCTGAATCGCATGGTCCCGATAGTTCTTCTTGTCCTCTTCGCTTAAATTCCTGAGACTGGCAAAACTCTTATCCAGCTTGAGGCTGGAAATAATATGGGCAATCAGCAGGCCTGATGAATTTTTCTCGGATATAGCATGCGCAAACTGAAGGGCCTTGTTTGAATAAACGGAAAAATCGACAGCGCACAAAATATTTTTTATAACGACTGACCCTAATACTGCATTAGCTGCTTTCTTGCCCCGCACAACCAGCATCGGCACGTCAAGCGATTTTATAAGCCGCTCCGAACTGCTTGTCCGTATCACGTGAGACTTATGTCCGAGTACCATGGCGGCAAGTGGAAAATCATGTATTGTTTTACTGAATGTTTCCACAAGCATGCCGACCGCAAGCCTGACATTCGCGGTCGCACCGCATTGTTGCAGGCGATCAGCCCAGCGCTTAAGTTCCATGCCGCTTGCCTCCTCTTCTTTTTCCATATAGGGTAGAAGATAGGCCGGGGGGGTAAGGAGATAATCCATGACGTTGAGGATAGTGATGCGCCCGCTGCCGCCGGCAAGGGTTTGCGACAGCCATAATGAATAAGAGAGGACTTTCTCTGTATCAGTGCCAAGGTCAACCGCGGCGAGTATTGTTTCCTTACGGTCCATGTATGCCTGACATATACTATACACTACCTGCAGGGCTGTTTTGTAGGGATATCAAGCCGAATAATGGATGGCTTACCTCTCAGCTATGGCCTTTACTTCCTGATCAGGGAGCGATCTTCCCCATATGTGCATTTCTCCCCAAGAAAGGTTTGATTCAGCCACTCATCCAAAACCTTTCGGACAAAAGATGTTCTATATGCCGACAATGCTCCGGGGCAGCAATAGACGGTTCCGTACGTTGACTGAACGGCACTCAGGAAATCAAAAGAGAGAATAAACCGAAATATGCTTCAGTTCAGCTGTGCTTATGTCTCCTTTATTTTTGGAATAGAAAAGTAAAATGTGGCGCCATGCCCCACAGCACCATCGGCCCAGACTCTCCCGCCATGGCGGGAAATGATGCGCTGCACATTTGCCAGTCCAATCCCGTTGCCTTCAAATTCGTTCTGGGTATGGAGCCGCTGGAATACACCGAAGAGCCTATCAGTATATTTCATGTCAAATCCTACGCCGTTGTCTTTGACGAAAAATATAAATTCCTCCTTGTCCTCTTTATATCCAATCTTGATTTTAGCACGAGGACGAGTACTCGTGTATTTGACCGCATTAGAAATGAGATTAGCAAACACGAGACTCAGCAGCAATTGGTCTCCGTATACCTCAGGCAGTTCGTCGATATCCCATATAATGTCACGGGCTTTCGTTTCACTCCGAATATCGCCGATGGCCGCTTTAACCAGAGTGTTAAAGCTTACTTTGTTTCTTCGCGTCTCTGCACGCGCGATGCGTGAAAAGGCGAGCAGATCATCGATAAGCAGATCCATCTTTTTTGAGGCCTCAATTATCGAGGCCATATAATCCCGCGTTTCGACATCAGGGTAGTCCCCGAGCCTTTTTTGCAAAAGTTTCATAAAACCTGACATGTGCCGAAGAGGAGCGCGAAGATCATGAGAGACTGAATAGCTGAAAGCTTCGAGTTCTTTGTTGGCAGCGTCCAGTTTAGCGACCTGGTGCTTCAATTGCTCGTTAAGAGCCCTTATCTGTTTCTGATCCTGTTTGCGTTCGGTGATGTCAACGTGTGTGCCGACAAATCGCAAGGCTTCACCATTAATACCGCGAATAAGCGAGCCCCGTGACAGGATATCGAGATAATGGCCGTCTTTATGACGCAAACGAAATTCCGCCTCGTATTTGTCGGCATGTCCCTCAAGGAAGTCCCGAACAAGAGCCAGGGTGGACTCCCTATCTTCGGGGTGGAGCAGGCGTTTCCAGGTATCGAGATGGTTCGCCAACTCCTCATCGGCGTAGCCCAGCATTGCTTTCCATCGGGGAGAATAATATATTTCATCAGTCTGCAAATTCCTGTCCCATAGTCCGTCCGTGGCGCCCAGCATAGCAAACCGGAAGCGTTCCTCGCTCTGCCGCAGATACTCCTCAGCGTTTATGCGTTCAGCAATTTCCATTTCCAATTCTTTATTTGCTATTTCCAGATCACAAATAAGATTTTCTCTGTCCTTTTCCATTTTTTTCTGTTCCGTAATATCTCTAAAGGCCGTGACCGAAGCAACTACCCGACCGTTCTCAATGACAGGACTGCAAATGACCGATATGGGGAAAACCGTTCCGTATTTTCGCACAAAAACCTCGTCCGACGAGACAAAGCGGATGCCGTTTTTGATTACTTTAAACATCCCGCATTGTTCAAACGGAAGGGGAGAGCCATCTGCTTTTCTGAAGTGAACGGTGTCATGGACATTTTTATCACTCAATTCCAACATTGTCCATTCTAAAAGATGTTCTGCTTCAGGATTCATGAAGATAACCTTCCCTTCTTGATCCATGACATAAATGCCTTCAGCCAAAGATGAAGTGACATCACGCAATGTCCCCTCAGCCCGAGTGCGCTCATCGACGCTGCATAAGAGCTGTTTATTGACCTCCTGAAGGGCTGTGGTGCGTTCTCGCACTCGTTCCTCAAGATTGTCACGGTTTTCCCTCAGGGAGGTCAACGTCTCCCACTCAAAAATCTTGAGAATTTGAGTGAAGGAATAACAAAGAACTATTGCGCACAGGGTACGGAACAATTGGACTGGAACCCCGGTTGCATTAAAGAAAACTGTGTAGTTGAAAATTGAGGCCGGGAAGAATTGTGCCTCAGGCACAATAAGGCCCGCAAAAAAACCGTACGCCATGAAAATGACTATTGTTATTTTCATCAACCGTGCTGTTCCTGTTGGGGCTTGATCCTTTATTTGTTGCATATAAAGCAGCAGGGCATAGCATGTAATCACTATCCCGGGGACTCCAATCAGATAGCGGGCTAAAATATCACCCATGAGGAGTTTCCGGCTGTTGAAGGCCGTAATCGTTCCCCATGCGATAAGCAATATTATAGGAGCTGTTTTCAGAGCTAAATACTTGCCTTTTTCTTCGGTTACGGCTCTTACTCCGAACAGGAGCAGAAAGGAGAAAGAGACCGGGAGGATTATTAAGTGAACAATTTCCATTGTTTCTATTTCTACCGGCAGAATAAGCCTGAACATATCCACCCATTCGTTTAGACCATGGGATACCCCAAAAAAACCGATCATATTGAGATTCTTCGCTAACCTAAATTGACTGTCCTTCTTGGGATAAATCAGTATTACTGTCCCGAGGGTAAAGAAAGCCAGCCCATATACAAAAAACACAACTATAAGATTGATAGATTGCATAACTCTTTTGAAAAGTCCTCCTGATTTAATAATAGCTAGCCAACGGTAGGGGCACAATTGGTAAAATTTCCTACTTTGGCAGCAATTTTGTCTTAGTTCTTTAAGTAAATGAGTGGGATGGGAGATAAAGGCATAACTAAGGAGAGGTTTTACGGAATCATGCCTTCCGAGATTTTGACAAAGTCGATAAACGGCAACGGTGATTCGATATCGGCCCGTAAGCCACATCTGGTGGAAACAATCTGAATAATCAGCAAAAATATAAATGTGTTCAAAAATACTGCCTCGAAGGTTCACTTTACAAGAATCCATCGAGAATAATGCGCCTTCGCTTTTCGGGGTATCGAAGATAGATGTTTTTACCGGAAACAGATAAAATTAACCATCGGTCTAAAATGCGGATTTGGAGGTGCTAACCTAATAAAGCACCTCTGAGTATAGCAACCGGAAACAAACACAATCGGAGAGCTTGCCGCGGTGCGCACTTCTTGGTGAAATCAACCAGGAAGGAAAAAAATGATCGTACATTGTCTGTCAGGTCAAGTTGTGGCAACTCTCATGAAAGGAGTAAAAGCGGTCACAGCAGGATTATTATTGAATAAATTCCTGAGAGAGCTTAAATTTCCCTTTCGTCAAACGACTCCTATTAGAAATTAATCGCAATATAGTCTTAATAAAAAAATGGGTGGATATATCCTCCACCCCATCTCTCCGATATCAAATGGCGCAATTATCTATAACTTATTTAAGTTGCAGCTTGCTTTACCTTATAGCGTCTTTTAATGTTTTCCCGGCAGTAAATTTAGGGATTTTTGCTGCTGGTATCTTAATCTCTGCGCCTGTTCTCGGATTGCGGCCCTTTCTGGCTTTTCTTTTTGAAACTGAGAATGTTCCGAACCCCACAAGAGTTACTTTCTGCCCTTTCTTGAGAGCGAATTTAACGGCATCCATAGTTGCATCGAGTGCCTTGCCTGCATCGGTTTTTGAGAAACCTGCAGTTGATGCAATTTTTTCTATCAGATCTGCTTTTGTCATGTCCCTGCTTCCCCCCTTTCTCCAATAAAAATATCTTTATAGTTTCAAGATTGCTATACACGATAACAAGAAGATGCCTATTTGTCAAGGTAACAGTCACGGTGTGTCACGGCAGGGCTGCCCCCTTTACCCGGCCGCCCACTGCACAGATTCGTGCATGAGGCGTTACCTCACACGGCTCCTGCCTTGGGTAATGACGGCAAACGGCTGTTCAGTTCAAGGGGTGAAAATGCAATATATCAGCCGTCAATGGGCATCCGACCAGTTTTTTCCCCAACCAATCTCGACTTTCAGGGGGACTGAAAGATCGAGGGCCGCTTCCATTTCGAGGACGATTAACTCACGGGTTTCATCAAGTTCATTTTCCGCTACTTCAAAAAGAAGCTCGTCATGGATCTGCAGGAGCATCCTCGCTGAAAGATTTCTCGCCTTCAGTGCCTCTGAAATACGTACCATCGCTATTTTAATCAAATCAGCTGCAGTGCCTTGAATAGGGGTGTTGATGGCGAGCCTTTCTGCCTGCTGCCTGACCGCAGCATTGGTGCTGTTGATTTCAGGCAGCGGTCTTATTCTGCCCAGGAGTGTGGTAACGTATCCGTTCTGATGAGCGGCCTGTATAGTACGTTCCATAGAGCGCTTTACCCCGGCATGAGTATTAAAATAGTTTTCTATGTAGACGGCTGCCTCTTTGGGGGTAATAGAGAGGGCTTCGGATAACCCGTAAGCACTCATCCCATACACTATGCCGAAGTTCACAACTTTTGCAGCCCTCCTCATGTCGGAGGTCACGGCATCGAGCGGCGCCCCGAATATCTCCGAGGCGGTCCTGGCATGGACGTCGATGTTGTTTTTAAAAGCATCGATAAGGCTTTCGTCTTCACTCATATGGGCCAGTATCCGCAATTCAATCTGGGAATAATCTGCTGAAACAAGCACATGACCTTCATCAGCAATAAAAATCTCTCTGATTTTAGTCCCCCACTCACCACGTATCGGAATATTCTGAAGATTGGGGTCGCTGCTACTAAGCCTTCCCGTTGAGGTGACGGTCTGGTTAAATGAGGTATGGATCCGGCCGGTCCTTGCATTAATAAGTTTAGGCAACGCATCAGTATAGGTTGTTTTGAGCTTATAAAAAGACCTGTAATTCAGGATTTCTCGTGGAAGCTCGTGACCTTTTGAGAGTTCCTCAAGTACATCCATACTTGTTGAAAACCCGGTTTTGGTTTTTTTCATCGGCTTCAGCCCGAGGTCATCGAAAAGCACCTTGCCTAGCTGCCGCGGAGAGTTTATGTTAAAGGCGCTCCCGGCAAGCATATATATCTTTGACTCCAGCCCTTGCAGTTCACGGTCGAGTTCCTTTGATAATTCCTCGCTGCGCTTTCTGTTGATTTTGATTCCAGTCTCTTCCATATCAGTCAGTATATAGATGAGCGGCATTTCGATTTCAAAGTAGATACGTTCGAGTCCGGCACTTTGCAGCTTGTCGAAAAGAATAGTTTTCAGTTCCATTGCCAGTTCAGCATCTTCGGCAGCATACTGCGTGGCCTCTTCGATAGGGACCTCTGCAAACGATGCCCGTTTGCCCAGAACTTCGGTAAACGGGCGTTTCTTATGCGCGAGGTGCTCGACTGCCGCATCCTGGAGGCTGTGATCAGGCTTAATCGGGTTCAGCAGGTAGGATGCCACCATGGTATCGTAGAGAATTCCCCGCACGTGAATTCCTTCCTGCCTGAGCAAGAGCATGTCGTATTTCAGGTTATGTCCTATCTTTGCTACGGCAGGGTTCTCAAGTACCGGCATCATAATGGATAGGGCATCCGGAATATTGCATGGTCCGGCGTGCCTGACTGGAACATAATAAGATCTTCCTATCTCCTTGCAAAGGGCTATCCCTACAATTGTATCACTAAGGGGATCTCTCCCTGTCGCCTCTATATCGAACGATAATTCCGAAACAATGCCGGTATCGATTAGCGGGGGAACTTTGTGCTGTGAGTCATTCAAATTATCTCCGAAGAGCAGGCATTGTTTCATGTGGTAAGCCCGAGTAACTCCTGAAGATTTTTACGGCTGGTGATCGTGAAATATTCTCCGCGAGGCGCATAACCATGAGAAGGGATGAGCCTCATAAGGGTTCTGAATTCGAATTCTGTAAACAGGCGAAGAAGCGCCGGCCAATCAGGCTCTTTGATCATAAGATCCTGCAGATGTGCCTCAACAGGCAGATCCATATCTATTGTTGCGAGTTCCTTGCTAAGTCGTATATCACCGATGTTTTCGATGATAAGCTTTCTCAGACGCCCGTTGTCGATCTTTTCGGGATGTTTCAGCAGGTTGTCCAGCCCCCCAGCCTTCAAAAGGAGTCCTTTTGCGGTTTTCTCTCCTATGCCCTTCACTCCCGGTATATTATCAACAGCATCCCCGGTAAGCGCCATGATTTCCGCAATGCTTTGAGGAGGCATTTCAAAGCGCTCGGTTATATATTCTTTGTCAATAATTACGTCTTTCATGGGGTCGTAAATTTTAACGAAATTATCAACAGCCTGCATCATGTCTTTATCGCCGCTGACAATGAACACGCGGGACTGCTGTGAAGCGGCTTTCCTTGCGAGTGTGCAAATCACATCGTCAGCCTCGTAGCCCGGCATTTCGAAAACGGGGATATTGAAGGCCTTTATGATCTCCTTGATGCGGGGAATCTGAATGATAAGTTCGCCGGGTGTTTCGGGCCGATGTGCCTTATATTGGTCATAGAGCCTGTGCCGCTGAGTCGGTACCGGAGAATCAAAGACTATTGCCAGCGCATCAGGTTTTCTATCCCGGAGTATCTTCAGTATCATGGTGGTGAAACCGTAAATGGCGTTTGTGGGAATGCCTTTTGAGTTCGCAAGCGCTTTTATGGCATGGAAAGCCCTGTGGAAATAGGAGTTTCCGTCGATCAGGTAAAGATCCATCCATGATTATATCATTAAAAAAGAGTATAGGTCATAGGTAATAGGCGATAGGCAATGGGCAAAACTAAAATGGCTTCCCTATTTTCAAATTTTTCTTTTTGTCCTTTGACTTTCTTTCCTATAGCCCATAGCCTATTGCGTATTGCCGTTTATTATTTAGTTTAAATTGCTGAAAGCAGTTGAATATGGTAATATACACATTAATGATATTACATTAGTGTGCCACAGAGGAATAATCCTTATGCTTACCGGCTTGTCGGCTGGTAAGCGTGTCAGCGTTGTTAAATTCAAATCTTTTTGCAAGAGAGGACAATGTCAAATAATAAATATGTCATAGGTGTCGATTTGGGGGGCACTAATATCAGGGCGGCACTCGTAGATAAAGATGGCAAGGTGGTGGACAAAGCAAAGGAGCCCACCGGTGAAGAACCTCTTTCGGTACTCTTCAAATTGCTCGAACCACTGTATAGCGCCAATGCACAGGAAGTTGACGGCATAGGCATCGCGGTCGCAGGGCTGATCGACAGGGACAATGGTGTTGTAATGCGATCGCCGAATATCCCGAAATTGGACGGCGTAAACCTTAAATCAGAAATAGCTAACCGCTACAATACACGCATTATTATAGAAAACGATGCCAATGCCGCCGCTTATGGTGAAAAATCTTCAGGGGCTGGAAAAGATGTCAAAAACTTTGTCATGTTCACCCTGGGTACCGGTATTGGCACTGGAATAGTTTTTCATGACAAGCTGCTGCCTGTGGCTGCTGAAATCGGCCATATGACCATCAACGCAGACGGCCCGCAATGCCCATGCGGCAATGTAGGCTGCCTTGAACTGTATGCCTCTGCAACAGCCATTATCGGCAATACCATTGCCGAGCTTGAAAAAGGGAACAGCAGTATTCTCAAAGATTTCAATAACGGTAATTTTTATAAAGTTAAGGCCGTAGATATTTATAATGCCGCGCTTGAAGGCGATCCGCTTGCAAGGAATGTTTTGAGAGAGGCCGGCAAGGGCCTCGGCCTCGGCATCGCAAGTGTCATTAACATCATGAGCCCTGATGCAATTATTCTTACCGGCGGTCTGATGGGCGCCTGGAATATTTACATAGAATCAGCGATAAAGGAGGCTTCAAAAAGGGCTTTAAAGGAACTATACGGTAAGGTGCAGATTATTGCTTCCACGCTGGGAGATGATGCCGGGCTTATAGGCGCTGCTCACCTCATCCTGGAGCAATGCAGAAAATAATGTTATTAATGTTGAATTTTGAATGTTGAATTTTAAATTGCGTACGGCAAATATTGGACCAGGGCGGCCTTCATTGATTCAGCATTCAACATTCAATATTTTTAGTGATGTGCCATGCTAAATAACATCCGCAACTTTACTATAATTGCACATATCGACCACGGAAAATCTACTCTGGCCGACAGGCTGCTGGAGTACACGGGCGCCTTAAGCTCCAGAGAAATGATGGAGCAGGTTCTCGATTCAATGGACCTCGAGCGGGAGCGGGGTATTACGATCAAGGCGCATGCGGTAAGGCTAGCCTATAAGGCCGATGATGGTAATGATTATGTGCTCAACCTTATCGATACCCCAGGGCATGTTGATTTTTCATATGAGGTATCCAGAAGCCTTGCCTCCTGCGAGGGAAGCCTCTTGATTGTTGACGCCACCCAGGGCGTTGAGGCGCAAACCCTTGCCAATACATATCTCGCCCTCGAACACGATCATGAAATCATTCCTGTGATCAACAAAATAGACCTGCCGGGCGCTGAACCGCAGAAAGTCAGGGAGCAGATAGAGAATGCGATAGGAATAGATTGCTCCGAGGCAATCCTCGCAAGCGCAAAGGAGGGCATCGGCACAAAAGAGATACTTGAGGCCATTGTCAGGAAGGTGCCTCCTCCTTCAGGCACCGGTGAAGCACCGCTAAAGGCCCTTATTTTTGACTCATGGTTTGACAACTATCAGGGGGTAATAGTCCTTGTCAGGGTCTTCGACGGAACAGTACGGCCAGGTATGAAGATGAGATTGATGGCTGCGGGCAAAGAATATGAGATTGACGAGGTTGGAGTTTTTCGGCCCAAAATGGAGAGTGTGCCCCAGCTTTCGGCAGGTGATGTAGGTTATATTATTGCCGGTATCAAGACGGTTGGGGACACGAAGATAGGAGATACCATTACCGATGCCGCGCGTCCCGCTGAAAACGCCCTGGCTGGATACAAAGAAATCAAGCCAATGGTATTTTCAGGCCTTTACCCGGTCGAAAATATCCAGTATGAGGAGTTGAAAAATGCGCTTGAAAAACTGCGGTTGAACGATTCGTCGTTCAGCTATGAACCTGAGACCTCTTCAGCGCTGGGGTTCGGGTTCCGGTGCGGCTTCCTGGGACTCCTGCACATGGAGATCATAAAGGAGAGACTGGAAAGAGAATTTGAGCTTTCACTGATAACCACCGCCCCTACGGTCATTTACAAGGTGACTGGCGCCAAGGGGGACGAATTTTTTATTGATAACCCGAGCAGCCTTCCGAACTCTTTTGAAAAGATAGAAGAACCGTATGTAAAAGTATCGGTCTTCGTGCCGCAGGAACATATAGGTCAGATACTTGAACTTTGCCAGGAAAAACGCGGTACTCAGACGGAATTCACATTTATCAGCAAAGACCGTATAATGGTGGCCTATGAGATACCGCTCAATGAGATCCTCTGGGATTTTTACGACCGACTTAAATCGGTTTCACGGGGTTACGCATCCATGGACTACGAATTCATAGGCTACCGTGAATCCAAACTTGTAAAGCTGGATGTGCTGCTTAATGGAGAGCCTGTGGATGCCCTCTCCTTGATTGTCCACAGCGATAAATCTTATTATAAGGGCAGGCAAATTGTGGAAAAGCTGAGAGAGGTCATTCCGCGGCAGATGTTTGAAATCGCCATACAGGCGGCTATCGGCGGGAAGATAATTGCACGGGAAAGTGTCAAGGCAATGAGAAAAAATGTCCTTGCAAAGTGCTATGGCGGCGACATAACACGAAAAAGAAAGCTGCTCGAAAAGCAGAAAGAGGGCAAAAAGAAAATGAAGCAGATTGGAAAGGTTGAAATCCCGCAGGAAGCCTTTCTGACTGTTCTGAAAGTTAAAGAATGAGGTTTAGGTTTAGGTTAAGAAAAAGAGAAAAAGACGTAATCTTAACCTTAACCTCAACCTCAACCTCAACCTAAAATATAAGGGAGGCAAAGATTTTGGAAAGAAGACAGAGTAAAGTTTGGGAATACGCTAAAGCCATCGGCACTGCGCTGATTTTTGCGCTCATTATAAGAACATATATCGTGCAGGCATTCAAAATACCTTCGGGGTCGATGATTCCGACGCTGCTCATAGGTGATCATATCCTTGTGAATAAATTCATATACGGGACACCGGTCCCTTTTAGCGACAAAAAAATTCTCGTCATTGAACAGCCCGAGAGAGGTGATATTGTCGTCTTTCAATACCCCGAAGATATCAATAAGGACTTCATCAAAAGGGTCATCGGCGTCGGAGGCGATATCGTCGAGGAAAAGAATAAAGTGCTTTTTGTCAACGGTAAGCCTTTGACCGAACCCTATATACAGCATACGGACAATTCCATAAACAGTATGGAGCCGAGGGACAATTTCGGCCCTTATCTTGTACCAGCCGGCAAGCTTTTTGTTATGGGCGACAACAGGGACCAGAGCTACGACAGCAGATACTGGGGCTATGTTGATCTCAAACTGGTAAGAGGCAAAGCAATGATCATCTACTGGTCCTGGGACAGCACAAAAAACTTCCCAAGATTCGGCAGGATGGGGAAAATAGTAAGGTAAGGTCAAGCGTGGGGCGTCGAGAGTCAAGCGTCAAAGGCAAAAGACAAAAAACAACAAAAAATGACAACTAATAAGTCACACATATTGCCCTGTTTCCTTTCACGCTGGACGCTTGACGCTCGACGCTCTACGAGGTTTTTATGTTTACCGGATTGATCATAGAATTAGGTGAGATTGCGGCCCTGGAAAAAAAGGCCGGGAGCGCAAGACTCTCGGTCAAGGCCGGGGAGATCATCGTTGATGCAGCCGTTGGCGATAGTATTGCGGTCAATGGTATATGCCTTACCGTAACCGCCATCGACAAAAACATTCTTTTCTTTGATGTTTCCTATGAGACGTTAAAGAGCACCAACCTTGAAGGTCTGAAAAAGGGTGAACGTGTAAACCTGGAGCCGTCATTAAAGCCGGGTTCGAAATTGGGCGGACACTTCGTTACCGGCCATATCGAAGGGACCGGCAAAATACGCTCAAAAACGATCTCGGGTAATGCGGTAAAAATAGAAATAGAAGCCCCGGTGGATATCTTAAAATATCTGGTCGAAAAGGGCTCGGTTGCGGTGGACGGCATAAGCCTGACTGTTGTTGATGTATTTAAGGATGCCTTCGGCGTGGTAATCATACCCCATACAGCAAAGCTGACGACGCTGGGATTTAAAGCAGCAGGGAATACGGTCAATCTGGAGCCCGACATTCTTGCAAAATATGTTGAGAAATTTGTCCGGCCGGACAGCGACTCCTCGCTTCTTTCAGCCCTGAAACAATCTGGGTTTGTCTGAAAGACAGGTCAAAGACAGGTTGAGGTTGAGAAACAGCCAACCTAAACAAGCTTTGTCTTTGCCTCAGCCTTAACCTTAACCTTAACCTTAACCTTAACCTATCTTTATTACGTCTCCCTCTTTCAGAAGTCTCAGGTTCTTCATATTCAGTTTTTCAAGTTCAACCTTGATGACCTTGAGGTGCTGGGGCTTTGGATGTGTTATATATATCCTGTCAGGCATCTGTTTTATCTTGCGGATCTCCTCTTTGAGCAGCTTGGAGGTAAGATGACCCGTAATTGCCGCCATCTCGCTCATCCTGTTCGGAAATGAGACTTCGATGATCAGACAGTCAAGTTTCCTGTCCCCTATTTTTTTCCAGGTTGCATCAGTGGGCCCGGTATCTCCGGTATAAAAGAACTTTTTTTTGTTTCTGCCTTCCACAAAGAATCCCACTGCGGGGACAGAATGATTCACTTTGTACGCTGTAATATAATACCCGTTAACATTTAATGCTTGTCCCTCTTTCAAGGCTTGGTATCGCAAAACAGCATGCTCATAATCCGGAATCATTGTAAAGTCAGGCCACAATGAATCATTGAGCAGGTTTTTTCGGATAGTGTTTATAACAGAGTGAATGCTTAGAATATTCACCCTCTGTTTTCTCCTCTCCACAATGATATTGTCTGCAAGAGAAGAGATTCCCCTGATATGATCGAGGTGAGCATGGGTTATGAAAATATCCTTTACCTTTGATTGTCCCTTCCTGTCCAGCACATTGGTCAGACTTCCCGCATCGAATAGGATCTTCTCATCCAGCAGGAAACCGGGTGGATTGTGTCCGGGGAACTCAGCGCCTGAACAACCAAGAACATTGATCTTCATTAACAACCTCGGATTTTTTCGAAATTATAGCATATATTGTTTCAGTTTTTTTAAAGAGCCATTTCCTATTGGCCGTCCTTAAAGACAGGCCAAACGCACATGAGAAGAGTGATAAGAAGGCCAATAAGGCAGGTCCTCCGGTGTTTCCGGACCGCTCGGGGGAAAAGATAAAGGGTCATGCATCCGCGAGGGTATTTTCCAGGACTTGCGAAAGGGTAATCACCCCTTTTAACGCCTTATCAATGGCCTCCTGCCTGAGTGTCATCATGCCGGTTTCGATGGCCACCCTTCTTAATTCTTCTGTGGAGGCCCCCTTTATCAGGAGATTCCTGAATTCCCTGTTTACCAAAAGGACTTCATATATCCCGGTACGGCCTTTTTCACCTGAGCCGTCGCAGGCATCGCATCCCTTTCCCCTGTATAGTGTCGTGCCTGCCTTCACATCTCCTTTGGACAGCTCTTCCTCTGCCTCTGTGCACTGGTAGGCCTCTTTGCACTTGGGGCAGATTTTCCGGGCAAGCCGCTGCGCACAGACCAGCACAATGGAATCGGCAATCAGATAGGACTCTATGCCCATTTCAATCAGTCTGGTTATGGTGCCGACCGCATCATTGGTATGCAGAGTGGAGAAGACCATGTGCCCGGTCAGTGATGCCTCAACAGCGGTCTTTGCCGTTTCGAGGTCCCTGATTTCGCCGATCAGGATGATGTCCGGGTCATGCCGCATAAAAGCCCTTATAGCTTTTGCAAACGTGTATCCGGCTGCAGGATTTATATTACTCTGAATGACTTGCCCTCCAAGGGTGTATTCAACGGGGTCTTCAGCAGTTACTATTTTTATATCAGGCGTATCGAGTGTCTTCAGCGCGGCAAAGAGGGCCGTTGATTTTCCGCTTCCGGTTGGACCTACATGAAGCAGTATCCCGTATGGGGCCTGGATGGCCTCTTTGTATAGCTTCATGCAGTGGTCGTTAAACCCCAGCATGTCGAGCGTGAGCAGCGAGCTTGTCTTGTCCAGTATCCTCATTACTATGTCCTCGCCGTGGGTCGTCGGTACCGTTGACACGCGGAGGTCTATTTCAATGCTGGGATTGTATTTAGTGAAATCGATCCTTCCGTCCTGGGGCACCCTCCGTTCGTCAATCCTCAGGTCAGACATTATTTTGTAACGTGCGATAAGAGCATCCTGCACGTATTTCGGCACTCTCATTACCTCTGTCAACTCCCCGTCAATGCGGTAGCGGACGCGCAGGTTATACAGAGACGGTTCCAGATGGATATCGCTGGCCCTCTTGTTATATCCTTCTTCCACGATTCTGTTGGCCAGCATGACAACAGGCGCGCTATCTTCTTTTGCCTCTTCCTTGGCTACCTCAGCGATCTCAACTTCAGCGCGCATGGTCTCGGCTACTGTGTCCAGCAGGCTCCCGAACCCCAGGGCATCTTTTTCTTTCCCCTTTTCTTTCGACAGGCCGTAAAATTTCTCTATGGCTGTGAACAGTTTTTTTGATGTAGTAACAACAACCTTTACGCTTTTCAGGACATAACGGGCATCCTTATAGAAGCGGGCCACTTCATCAAGGGCCATAAGATCACGCGGCTCCACCATCGCGACCGTCAGTTCAGAGTTCACGTATTTGATGGGCAGTACCTTGTAATTCTTTGCATAAGCGGGTTTGACGTGTTTAAGAAGGTCGGACTGCAGGGGAAACGTGGTAACGTCGACAAACTCATAGCCGAGGGACTCAGCCGTGACAGCCGCTATTTTCTCTTCTGCCAGTCCGCTCTCAAGAAGGACCTGCTCAAGTCCCCGGCGCTCTTTTGTCGCTATCGCAAGGAATTCCTGCAGCTGCTCTTTTGTCGTAAGCCCTTTTTCGATAAGCAGGTCCTCAAAGCTCTTCCTGGCTGCTTTCTTTATGTCCTGGGTTTTTTTTATGTCCGCTGGTTTGATCGGCTCAGCCATTATATTCTCGTAAATATAAGTATTAACTTTGTCATTGCGCCTTTATCATCGAGGTATGGAATGATCTTTATTTGAAGCACCTCAAGCCGAGCTATTTTGGTGAAGCCGTCCCGGAAAACTTCGTTCATTTTCTCTTCAAGTTCGGTGCCGGAAAAACTAGGGAAAAGATCGAAAAGATTCTCGCCCTGCATCGCTGCAGATGTGTACCTCATTCCGCTCATTACTTCCAGGAATTTGCTCGCCGAAATGACCCTTTTTTTTGTGTCCAGTATACAGATGCCTTCTTCAATGTCGTCAATAATATATTCCCTGAGCCGCCTCTCTTCCTCTATGGCCTGATACAGGAGAGCATTGTTCACGGCAATGCCCAGCAAATAGACGAGCTGGTTCACAATGGCTATATCATTGTCGTCAAACCCGCCATCTTTGTTCAACGCCTGGAAAATGCCGATAGTATGCACTGATTTTATGGGAATGGGCGCAACAAGCACGCTCATTGTCCTGTAGCCGCTTTTCTGGTCCCAGGTCTTATCGAACGACAATTCGGGGTCAATCCCCTGGAGTTCGGCATCATCATAGGCGTCTTTCACTGTGATCACCCTGCCGCTGATAGCGGCAAAACCGGCCAGACTGTTTTTTGCGATAGGGACCCGTATTTCCACAAGGTCGTCTGCCTGCAGGACTTTGGAATACAATTCGCGGGCTTCAGCGTTGATCAGATACAGAGTGCATCGGTCGGCGCCAAGGATTGCCTGTATTTCGTTCACGACAGTTGTCAGCAATGTATTAATATTCAGAGTAGAAAGGATTGTATCCAGGATATCGAAGAATTTCTGCGTGCTCAATGCAAATTGGACCATAAGGGTCATTATATCAAAAACCCGATTTTTTTGTGATAGGTGGGGACAGTTACCGTTACCTTTGCCTATTCCTTTACCTTGTTTGTAATGTTATACTCAAAATAGTTGCTGTATATATAATGCATACGCGGAGGTCTGTCAGTGGACAAAGGTAAAATTAACACTATAGAAGAAGCCCTTGAGGACATAGCAAAAGGCAGGATGGTCATCCTGGTGGATGATGAGGACCGGGAAAACGAGGGAGACCTTTGTATGGCCGCTGAAAAGGTCACTCCCGAAGCCATTAATTTTATGGCAAAATACGGCAGAGGGCTTATTTGCCTCTCGCTGACCCCGCAGAGAGTCGATCACCTTAAACTTCCCATGATGACCGACGACAATACTTCTTCCTTCGGCACGGCGTTTACCGTATCCATAGAGGCAAAAAAAGGCGTTACTACAGGAATCTCCGCCCACGACCGCGCTGTTACAATCCTGGTTGCTATTGACCCCAAGACCGGGCCGGAAGACATTGCAAGGCCGGGCCACGTCTTTCCACTGAGAGCGAAGCCAGGGGGCGTTTTGCAGAGGGCCGGACAAACAGAAGGATCTGTTGACCTTGCAAAGCTGGCCGGCCTTGACCCCTCAGGCGTTATCTGCGAGATTATGAACGATGATGGAAGCATGGCCAGAATGCCCCAACTGATGGAATTTTCAAAACAGCATAAATTAAAGTTGATCACGGTAAAAGATCTTATACAGTACCGTATGTGTGCCGAGCGTTTCGTGAGAAGGATAGCCTCTGTCCAGATGCCTACCAAGCACGGCGGGGATTTTACTGCTGTTGCCTATGCTAATGACGTTGACAGCAATATTAATATCGCGCTGGTGAAGGGAGACTTCACACCTGAGGACAAAGTGCTGGTGAGAGTTCATTCAGAGTGTCTTACCGGCGATGTGTTCGGTTCAAAGCGGTGCGACTGCGGCGACCAGTTGCAAAAAGCGATGGAAATTATCAAGAAAGAGGGCAAAGGGGTCATCCTTTACATGAGGCAGGAAGGCAGGGGGATAGGGCTTGCAAACAAGCTCCTTGCTTACGAACTTCAGGACAAGGGCCTTGATACGGTCGAGGCCAATCTCAAGCTCGGATTTAAGGCTGACCTGAGAGACTATGGCATAGGCGCCCAGATACTGGTAGACCTTGGTATTAAGAAGATGCGGCTGATAACGAACAACCCTAAGAAGATTGTTGGACTCGAGGGCTATGGGATTAAAATCGTTGAACGGGTACCCGTTGAAGTACAACCGCACGATAGAAATATAATTTACCTCCAGACCAAGAAGAAAAAAATGGGCCACATACTGGAAAACGTATAAAGACAAGTAAAAAGTGAGAAGTAAAAAGTTAAAAGGGGAAAAGCAAGGAAGAAAAAAGCTAATGACCTTTGTTTTTAGTTTTAACTTTTTACTTCTTACTTTTTACTTGCTTTTTTAATGCGCCTGGGAGGATTCGAACCTCTGACCCTCGGCTTCGGAGGCCGATGCTCTAATCCACTGAGCTACAGGCGCATAAACGGTCTGCATTTATTCTAACATGAGACTGCAGCAAATTTGTAACAAAGTCTGACTGTTGGTAGCTGCTCACTTTGTTTTGCAAGGAAGACAGGAGAACTCGCCCCTTTACAAACTGACCCACCCTATACCGCTAATTTACAATCTGTTATAATTTCGTTGGATAAGGTACCCCCATTAAGCCATAGAGTGTAACAGAGGGAACAGATAAAGTGTTTTTGAGCTTAAAAAAGAATAATAAAATGGGTCATGCATTTTTTAGAATAATCATTATCTTTTGTTCTGTTTCCCTCTTCCTGGCAGGATGCAAGAAAGAGCAGAAACCAGCACCGCCACCTCCGGTTGTGGAAGTTATGGAGGTCATTCAAAGAGATATCCCAATCCAGCATGAATGGGTCGGCACTACCGACGGCATGGTCAACGCCACTATAAGGGCGCAGGTCACGGGCTACCTGATAAGGCAGAACTATAAGGAAGGTGATTTAGTAAAGAAAGGACAGGTCCTGTTCGAGATCGACCCGCGGCCGTTCCAGGCCGCCCTGGACCAGGCAAAAGGCGCCCTGGCCCAACAGGAGGCGCAGTACGAGAATGCCAGGGCCAACCTGGCAAGGGTCAGGCCTCTCGCCGAACAGAACGCTCTGAGCAAGAAGGACCTCGATGACTCTATCGGCACGGAGCAGTCGGCATTGGCCGCTGTTACTGCCGCCAAAGCGGCAGTGGAGAAGGCCCGGCTCGACCTCGGTTTTACGAAAATCACCTCCCTCATCGATGGCATGGCAGGCCTTGCCAGGGCCCAGGTGGGAGACCTGATTGGACCTGCCCAGGCCGGCGAACTGACAACAGTTTCGACGATCAACCCGATCAAGGTATATTTCACAATCAGCGAACAGGCCTACATAGATTTCATGAAACAGTTCTCATCAGAGGCCGCCTTTCTCGAACATGCGAGAAAGTTGGAGTTGGAGCTTGTCTTGGCGGAAGGGTCTCTCTATCCTTACAAAGGCACAATCTACGCTTATGACCGTGAGGTGAACGTAAGAACAGGGACGCTCAGGGTTGCCGCACTCTTTCCGAATCCAGCCGATCTACTCCGTCCCGGACAGTTCGTAAGTGTCCGTGTATTGCTCGGAACTAAAAAGGGGGCACTGCTTGTGCCTCAACGTGCTGTGACGGAACTGCAGGGGAGCTACCAGGTCGCTGTCCTGGGAACTGACAACCGGATAGATATCAGGACGGTCAAGGCAGGGGACTTAGCAGGTTCCTTCTGGATCATCGACGAGGGGTTGAAGCCCGGAGAGAGGATCGTGGTCGAAGGCGTCCAGAAGGTGAAACAGGGCATTGCCGTGACCGCAAAACCATTCGTCCCGGGAGTGCCACTCAATCATGAAACCTCGCCTGCGCGCCGGTCCCCGGCTGCAGGGCGCTAGGCCGCCATGTACCGCTTCTTCATCAGACGTCCCATCGTCGCGATGGTCATTGCGATCATAATAGTCATTGTCGGCCTTGTCGCAATGTCGGGGCTGCCGGTGGCTCAGTATCCCAATATTGTGCCTCCCGAGATCCTGGTACAGACCACTTATGTAGGGGCCGACGCTCTGACGATTGAACAGTCTGTGGCCACCCCTATAGAGCAGCAGATGAGCGGCGTGGACAACATGAACTATATGTATTCCCTAAGTCCCAACAACGGGTTGATGCGGATGGTTGTGAACTTCGATGTGAAGACCGACCCGAACACCGACCAGGTGCTGGCCCAACTGCGCGAGGCCCAGGCAGAACCGCAGCTTCCGATCGATGTCAGAAATTACGGGGTGACGGTCCAGAAAGCGCTTTCTGCGCCGTTCATGTTCATTGCCCTCAATTCGCCAAAAGGGACCTATAATGCCACATTCCTGGCAAATTACGCCTATATACACTTAAATGATGCGCTGACGAGGGTGCGTGGAATAGCCAGTGTCACGGTCTTCGGGGCCGGGCAGTACGCCATCCGCTGCTGGGTGCGCCCTGACTTGCTGGCCAAGCTCAACATCACGATTCCGGAGATTGTCAACGCGCTCCAGACGCAAAACACGGTGAACCCTGCGGGACAGGTCGGCGGCGAGCCCATACCCCCCGGGCAGGAATTCACCTATGCGATCAGGGCACAGGGGCGGCTCGCAGACCCTGAGGAGTTCGGACGGATCGTCCTGCGGGCCAACCCCGACGGTTCTATGGTACGCCTCAGGGACGTTGCCCGCATCGAGTTGGGTGCACAAGACTACAACATTCAGGGCCGCTACAACGGCAGGTCATCAGGGATACTGGCGCTTTACCAACTGCCCGGCACAAACGCACTGGAAGCGGCAGAAGGCGTAAAGAAAGTAATGGCAAAGCTCAGCGAGTCTTTTCCTGCAGACCTGCAATACAACATAGCCCTCGACACTACCCGCCCGGTCACCGCCGGGATAAGGGAAATCGTCGAGGCCCTCTTTATTGCAATGGCCCTGGTTATCTTAGTAGTGTTCGTTTTCCTCCAGGGTTGGCGGGCCACACTCATTCCAGCCATAGCTGTGCCCGTCTCTCTTATAGGCACTTTTGCCTTTTTCCCCATCCTTGGCTTCTCTATTAATCCGATTGCCCTCATGGGCATGGTTGTGGCAATAGGACTCGTTGTGGACGATGCCATTGTAGTGGTTGAGGCTGTGGAGCGCCACATAGAAGAAGGCCTGCCCCCAAGGGAATCGGCCATCAAGGCCATGGAGGAGGTTGCCGGGCCTGTAACTGCCATCGCGCTTGTCCTCGCGTCAGTATTTCTCCCGACGATTTTCCTTCCCGGCATCACAGGGAGGCTTTACCAGCAGTTTGCCGTTACTATAGCGATATCGATGCTGTTGTCTGCTTTCAACGCCCTGACACTCAGTCCCGCACTTTGTTCCATCCTGCTGCGCCCGAAAAAAGAAACTCGCGGTCCTTTAGGCTGGTTTTACAGATGGTTCAACCGTATGTTTAAACGTACTACAGATGGTTACGTAAGCTTGTCCGGTATTGTAATCCGCAAGGCAGTGATCGGGTTCGCCTTGATCCTTGTGGCAGCTCTGGGTATCGGCTTGTTCGGCAGGCTGGTGCCGGGCGGTTTTTTGCCGGAAGAGGACCAGGGCTACCTTTATGCCGTCGTTCAACTGCCCAATACCGCATCTCTCCAGCGCACTGCCGCGGCCACACGCGACGCAGAGCGGATTATATTGAACATCCCCGGAGTAGAGGGCTGTGTCACGGTCAACGGCTTCAGTCTCTTGAGCTATGTACGGAACACGTATAGCGCCTTCTTCTTCGTTACTCTTAAGGAATGGGACAAGCGGAAGAGTCCGCAGGAGACTGCGCCGGCCATTATGGCACGCATTAACCGCGACCTGAGCCAACTGCCTCAGGGGAATGCCTTTGCATTCCCCCCGCCGGCTATCCAGGGTGTCGGTACCGCAGGGGGCGTGACATTCATCTTGGAGGACCGTGCCGGCAAGGACGTCGCTTTCCTGGCTGAGAACACACAGAAATTCATTGCCGCTGCACAAAAGCGCCCCGAACTGGCGCGGGTAAGTACAAGCATTTTACCAAGAGTGCCTCAGTTTTTTGTGAATGTGGACCGGGATAAAGTGCTGAGCGAGGGCGTGGACCTAGGCCAGGTGTATGGTACGCTCCAGGCTTTCATGGGCGGACAATTCGTCAACTACTTCAACCGTTTCGGCAGGCAGTGGCAGGTGTATGTGGAGGCAGAGGGAGACTTTCGTAAAGACGTCAAACAGTTGGGCCAGTTCTACGTACGCAACTCTAACGGCGACAGTGTACCGCTGGCAGCGGTGACGCATGTCGAGCCTCACGAGGGGCCTGAGTTCACAATGCGGTACAACCTCTACAGGTCGGCCCAAATCAATGCAACAGCTGCCCAGGGCTACAGTTCGGCGCAAGCCATGGAGGCTTTGGAAGAGGTCTTTGCGCAGACCATGCCGTCGGATATGGGCTTCGATTACCTCGGGATGTCGTTCCAGGAGAAACTGGCGCAGCAGGGCGTCTCACCCGCAGCCGTATTCGCGCTCTCGCTACTGTTTGTGTTCCTGATCCTCGCGGCGCTTTACGAGAGCTGGTCGCTGCCCTTCAGTGTCCTGCTCAGCACCCCGATCGCCGTCTGTGGCGCGTTTGCAGCACTATGGGTCCGGGGGATGGAATTCAATATATATGCACAGGTCGGCCTCATCGTGCTCATCGGATTGGCAGCGAAAAACGCCATTCTTATTGTCGAATTTGCCAAAGACGAATACGAAAAAGGCAGGGACCTTAAAAACGCGGCCCTTATCGGCGCCAGGTTGCGGCTGCGCCCCATCCTGATGACCTCCTTCGCATTTATCCTTGGCTGCCTGCCGCTTGCAATCGCAAGCGGTTCCGGCGCCAGGGCCCGCATGGTAATGGGCACCGGCGTCATCGGCGGCATGCTAGCGGCTACTTGTATTGCCATATTCATCATCCCGATGATGTTTTATGTCATAGAGAAGCTCGCCAGAGGGAGTAAGAAGTAGACGGTAAGCAGTAAGGAGCAAGAATAATAAAGGAGAAAGAAGTAATACCTGTAAGTCAGGCTATTTTTTGATCTTTTGGTGCGTACCGCTTACTGCCTACTGCTTACTGATTTAAAGGAGGTGACATGCGCAGAATCGCGGCAACAACTCTAATTGTCATGACTCTAAGCGGCTGCATGGCCGGAGCCGAATATAAACGCCCTCCGGTTGATACACCGCAATCATGGCGTTTCGGGGAGAAAGAGGCAAGAGGCATAGTCAACACCGCTTGGTGGCAACAGTTCAACGACCCCGTGTTAAACGAATTGATCGGCGTAGCCCTTCATGAAAACAAGGACCTCAAGATCGCCGCGGCGCGGGTGGAGGAGTTCATTGCGAGGTATGCGGTCACGCGCGCGTCCTTATTTCCGCAGGTTGGCGCAAATGCCGGCCCGGAAAGAGAACGCACCACCGAACTTGGCCAGGTGGCCCTTCCAGCCGGGACCCCGAATCCATTCTATCAGTACCAGGTGTCCTTATCAGCCAGCTGGGAAATCGATCTATGGGGCAAACTGCGTTATGCAACAGAGACGGCCCACGCCGCTCTCCTGGGCACTGAGGAGGGGAGGCAGAGCGTCATCCTGTCCCTCGTCACCTCTGTTGCCGACTCATATGTAAACCTTCGCGACCTTGACCGGCAACTGGATATTGCCCGACAGACCGCAAAAATTCGCAAAGAAACATACCATATCTTCAATATACGCTTCAAAGCAGGGTATGTCTCCGAACTGGAACTGAGCCAGGCCAAGTCCGATCTCGAGCAGGTTCTTTCTACCATCCCTCCCCTGGAGAAGAGCATTGCGCAGCAGGAAAACGCCCTGTGCGTGCTCCTAGGCCGCAATCTCGGTCCCATTCCAAGGGGCAAACCTATAAGTGATCTCGGAATGCCGGCCGTTCCGGCAGGACTCCCTTCAGACTTGCTGGAACAGCGCCCTGATATACGCCTGGCAGAGCAAAACCTCATATCCGCGAACGCGCAACTCGGGGTCGCAAGGGCCCAATATTTTCCGGATATCTCTTTGACCGGCTTGTTCGGTTATGAGAGCACAAGATTATCGTCTCTTTTCTCCGGCCCTGCGCGCATATGGAGCTGGGCTGTTCCGCTCACTGCTCCGATCTTTACAGGAGGCGCGATTGCAGGCCAGGTCAAAGAGGCAGAGGCGATTCAGAAGGAAACCCTCTTTCAGTATCAACAGGCAATCCAGAACGCCTTCAGGGATGTGGAAGACTCTCTCGTGGACCAGCATCGCACCCGTGACCAGCTTGAAGCCCTGGCGCGGCAGGTGGAGGCCCTGCGCACCTATGCCCGTGTGGCAAGGCTCCGTTACGACAACGGATACACGAGCTACATCGAGGTGCTGGACGCCGACCGTAATCTCTTCAGCGCCGAACTTAACTACACACAAACCCAGGGGACACTCTTCCAGTCATTAGTAAACCTTTACAAGGCGATGGGAGGGGGATGGATCGTAGCGGCTGATGAGCTATCAAAACCGTAGTGCTGCGGAACCATAATTTGTCGCACCGTGTAAAAGAACCATATCTTGCCGTTTGCGACAAATTATGGCTCCGCGACGCAGCGACACAAGTTTTGCTGAGAGGAGCAAATGGGGTGGGCGAGGGGACTCGAACCCCCAACGCCTGGATCCACAATCCAGTGATCTAACCATTGAACTACGCCCACCAAAAACGCGTACTGTGTACAGCGTACTGCGTTATGCGTAAAGAACAATAAAACAGCCTTAACTCTTTTGCGGTATAACGCTGAACGCTGTACGCAGTACGCTATAACGCATACATGCGCCTGAAGGGATTCGAACCCCTGGCCCACTGCTTAGAAGGCAGTTGCTCTATCCACCTGAGCTACAGGCGCTAATCGGGGCGAGAGGATTCGAACCTCCGACCCCCTGCTCCCAAGGCAGGTGCGCTAGCCAGGCTGCGCTACGCCCCGTAACTGTTTACTTTAATTAATTGGCAGAGTAAAAGTCAATTCTGGTTGTCATTGGTTGCAAAAATGGGATTGACAATAGTATAATATTTACCCTATATTAAAAAGTTCAAGCCACCGTAGCTCAGTTGGTAGAGCAGTTGATTTGTAATCATCAGGTCGGGGGTTCGAATCCCTTCGGTGGCTCTGTAAATGACAGTGTACCGTGAATTGTGAAAAGTGAGCGGCAAGAGACGAATTTTTTCTCTTTTTTCGTTTCACGCTTCACCTTCCACGGGTTTAGGAGAGGTGCCCGAGTGGCCAAAGGGAGCAGACTGTAAATCTGCCGGCTCTGCCTACGGAGGTTCGAAACCTCCCCTCTCCACCATAAGTTAGTGGACTGATGTATGGGAAGGCATGGTCTTCCGGAACGGTATAAACAGTATAAGCGTCTGTAGCATTAATATTTTTTTTCGTTTATACTATACATTTGCTGATTGCGGGAGTAGCTCAGTGGTAGAGCGTCAGCCTTCCAAGCTGAGGGTCGCGGGTTCGAATCCCGTTTCCCGCTCTTGCCCATGTAGCTCAGTTGGCAGAGCACATCCTTGGTAAGGATGAGGTCACCGGTCCGATTCCGGTCATGGGCTTAGTGAAAACATAGGGGATTAACACATACAGTAGGCAGTAGACAGTAAGCAGTAGGCAGTAAGAAAAGGTGGGGTTTTTACTGCGTAGTGCCTACTGCCTACTCCATACAAATAAGGAGGGGAGATATATGGCTAAGGCGAAGTTTGAGAGGGTAAAGCCGCACGCGAATGTGGGGACGATAGGGCATGTAGACCATGGCAAGACGACGTTGACTGCGGCGATAACCAAGGTATTAGCGATGAAGGGCCTGGCACAGTACAAGGCATATGAT
>Ga0181533_1000264_pt1 | contig 69811 bp, 61 predicted proteins | sample PEATcosm2014_Bin_45_FD_119772 | JGI IMG/M metagenome (GOLD analysis project Ga0181533, IMG submission 119772) | Peatland microbial communities from MTU Mesocosm Facility, Houghton, MI, USA - PEATcosm2014_Bin11_60_metaG | ecosystem: Environmental > Terrestrial > Soil > Wetlands > Peat | place... | reverse complement strand
GTCCTGACGGTCGGCGGGACCGGCTTTTCGCCGCGCGACGTCACGCCGGAGGCCACGCGCGCGGTCGTCGAGCGGCTCGCGCCGGGGCTGGACGAGGCGATGCGCGCCGCCTCCATGAAGCAGACGCCGCACGCGATGCTCTCGCGCGGAGTCTCGGGCATTCGCGGTTCCACGCTCATCGTCAACCTCCCCGGCTCCGAGCGCGCCGCCGTGGAAAATCTCGCAGCCATCCTGCCCGCGCTCCGGCACGGCATCGCCAAACTCCGAGGCGACCCAGCCGACTGCGGGCGGCCGCCGGAGCGGTCATGATGAACCGGCTTCTCCTTCCGAAGAATCTTCCGCTGCTCGCGGTCTGCGGCTATTCCGGGTCGGGCAAGACGACGCTGATCGAAGCGGCGACCCGCCGGCTCCGGCGAAAGGGGCTGGCGGTCGCGGTCGTGAAGCACGATGTTCACGGCGTGGACGTGGATCGCCCGGGGAAAGACAGCGATCGTATCTTCCGGTCCGGGGCCGACGTTTTTCTCGACGGGCCGCGCGAGCGGCTCGCGCGCCTTCATTCCGGCGGCTTCGCTGAATTGCTCCAGCGGTACGATCTCGTGCTCGTCGAAGGCGGGAAGCGCGCCCCCCTGCCGAAAGTGTGGCTTCTGGGACCGCGCGAAAGCAACCCTCCGCGCGGCGTCGGAAAAATCCTCGCGGTCCTGCCGCGCGGCATGAAGCGGCTCGAAGCGTTCATGGCGATCCTGGACGACCGGCTGCGCCGGAACCTGAAGCAGCCGCGGGCGACGAGCCCGAGGCTCCTGAAGCCTGCCGTTCGCGCTTCTCGATCTCGGCGAGCGCGGCGCGCCATTCCTCCGGCGTATTGACGTTCGCGAACGCCTTCCGGAGGTCCTCCGGCACGCGCGGCGAATGGATTCGCTTTCGCGCCAGGATTCGCCGGATGGACCGTTCGCCCGCGCGCGCCGCCTGCTCCATCAGGCTCCGCGCCCGAGGCGTGTAGAGCGCGATGAGCGGTTCGGGCGTCTCCGGCGCGTCGAGGTGGGGGACCACCGCGATGGCGCCGGGCTTCGCCTGCGCGAGCAGCCAGCGCAACGCGTCGGCCGAGAGGAAGGGAGCGTCGCAGGAAATCAGGATCCACCTCGCCCGCGGACGCCACCGGAGCGCGGCCAGAAGTCCGCCGAGCGGCCCTTCCACGCCGGGCGCGTCCTGAATCCGCCGCATCGCCGACAATTCTCCGGGGGGCAGCGGCGCTTCGCCGACGAGGACGACTTCGCGCGAGACTTCCCCGGCGGCGGCAACGATCCGCTCGAGCACGAACCCGCTTCCGGCGCGCAACAGGCTTTTTGAGAATCCCATCCGCGAGCTCCGCCCGCCGATCAGGACCGCCGCACAAGTCGCGCGCAGTACGCTGCGCGCTCTTGGCTTCCGCCGGGCGGCTTCCACTCGCAATCACGCCTCCTGTCGCAGCGCATCCGCGCCCGAGTAGATCGTCAGGGTCCGCTCGCGGACGAAGCCGGAGAGGAACATGTTGAGCCTGCGCGCGAGTTCCACCGCCAGCGCCGACGGCGCGCTGACGCCGCCAACCTCGCTGATGCCCGCGCGCGCGGCCTTCGCGACCATCTCGAACGAGAGGCGGCCGGAAAGCAGCAGCGCCAGCCCCGGCGAGAGCATTCCGCGCTGAGCGGCGGCCCCGACGGCCTTGTCCAGGGCATTGTGGCGGCCGAGATCCTCGCGAACGATGCACTCGCAGCCCGGTCCGACAGGCGGGCGCGCGAGCGCGGCGGCGTGCGTGCCGCCGGTGCGCTGGAACATTTTCTGACCGCGTCGCATGGCGTCCGCGAGCGCGAAAAGGTCCTCGGCGGCCAGCCGGCGCGGCGGCCGCGCAAAGGGCGGGATGTCCGCGGCGATCTCCTCGATCATCTCCGCGCCGCAGACGCCGCAGGATGAAAAGACCCGGCGAGGCGCCGGCAGCCGCCGCGGCTGCGCGCCTTCCGCGAGCGCCACGCGCACTTCATTTCGGCCGCTCAACCCGCCCTGCGCGCAGAAGGAAATCGCGCCGATGTCTTCCGGCGAGCCGACGATCCCTTCCGTGAGGACGAACCCCATCGCCAGTTCAACCTCGTCGCCCGGAGTCCGCATGAGCGTCGCGACCGGCTGATCGCCGACGAAAATGGTCAGCGGCTCCTCGGCGACGAGTTCGCGCTGCTCGGGCGTTCGCCGGCCCTGCCCGACGACGAAGCAGCTTGTCAAAGGATTGGTTTCCTGGTTCACGCCTTTAGCCCAATATGTTCAAATGAACCACCGAGGCGCCAAGGCACAAAGAACGGCAATATAAGATGTATTCATAAAGACAAGAAACAAGTCCTCTCGCCGTTCTTGGTGTCTTGGTGCCTTGGTGGTGGATTAACGGGGTCAGCACGGAAAAAGCCTCGCCGCGTGGAGGTCACCATCTTTCCGGGAACGAGGCGTTGGTGAACATGCCCTCGACCCATGCCTTGTGCCGGCGCTCGACCTCGGCGAGCCGTTGGAGCAGTTCGCGCTCCGGCCCTGCGGGATACATCGCGGCCCAGCTTTCGTAGAAGTCGGCGGCGAGCTTTTCCTTCCGCGCCGCCAGCAGGAAGGCGTCGGCCGGGGTCATGTCGGTCGAGAAATCCGGCGCGTTCATGTTTTCGAGCACCGCGCCGCCGGCCGCCGGCTCGGACGGAAGCGCGCCGCGGCCCTTCTTGAACTCGGTCAGGAGGCGCTTGTGCTCCTTCTCGTCGCGGGCGAGCGCCTCGAGCGTTTCCTTCGTGTCCTTGCGGGTGACGGATTTCGCCGCGCGCGCATAGAAGGCCTGCGCCGCCTCCTCGTTCGCCACGGCGCGGGCGATGATCGAAGCGCCCGCCGGCGTCTTCCGCACCCCCCGCCCTTCAGCGACGCCGCGCGCCTCGACGATGCCTTTCAAGCGCCGCACGACCGCCGCCGGCTCGACGGGCAGGTCGAAGAGCGCGTCCACCTCGAGCGCGTCGGCCGATTCGAAGGTGCGATCCCAGCCGGAGCGGTCGAGGTTCGTCGCCAGGAGCAGCGGCGCGCCGCTTTTCCGCGCGAGCCGGATCGCGCCGGGGAGCCTCGCGGCCAGTTCGCCCGCCTGGACCGCAAGGAATACTCCGTCGCAGCCGGCGGTCTTGGGGCGCTTCTTCGGATCAGCAAGGGTCTCGGTCGCCCAGCCTTCGGCCTTCAAGGCCTCCGACAACGGCCCGGCGACTGAGCCGGTCGCGTCAATGATCAGGATTTTCATTTCATGCCTATCCTGTTGTTTCAGCCCTTGTAGGTGATCTCGGCGCCGAACGGATGAGACAACACAAGCTTGTCATAACAACTATTGGCACACATCGTTGTGAGAAATTGGGTTCGTTTTCACAAATTCCACGACGGCGGCTGCTGCCTGCCCCTCGCCATCATGCGACTTCTCATGAGAGGACGACGGCGCTTGATCTAGCAAACAGCGTGCCCTTCGCGTCCTTTTCTCGAACAAGCCGGTATTCAACACGGAGAACAATTGATTTCTGAATGATCTCTGACCCGCACTTTGCTTGCGGAAATCAGATATAAATAATAACTAAGATTGTGCGGCGGGCACCTGGGGCATAGGAGGGGTATCCGCCTTCTGCATCTGCTCGCGAAACCTCCGCAAGTGTGCCTTTGCTGCGGATATGCACTCACTGTGTTCAGCGATATCATCATCGGATAGCATGCGCGCTCTTTCGCCCTGCAGCACCGCTACTCGTATCGGATCCTTGACTCCGCCGGGGTTCACTTGGATCGCGTGTTCGAGGGTCCATACGGTCGTGAAGATGCCGTCCTGCATGTTCGGTGGCCCTTCAGTCCAGAAAACTTCACGCATGAGGGCAAGAAAAGTATCGGTGATGTGCTGGGAACATCCCATAGAGCCGTACCACATCTTGTCAGTCTTGAATTCCGGCTGAAAATCATTGAGGGCGAATTCGCACACATTTGCTCGGCCCTTCGTAGGGAAGGCCACGAGCGCGCCGTACTGACCCTTCGGCGCTTGCGTTGAGGCGAAATCGTCAATCTGTGCTCTGCAAAGGTGCTTGGCAATTTCGATGGCCGACCGCTCGGGCGTACCTACAAAGAGCTTACCCTTGGTATATGCTGTGTCAATTGTGGCACAGAATCGCTGTCCCAGACCGACCTGCCCCGTGCCAGCAACGATGATCCTGTCGTGGAGGATATGTAGTTTCTCGGTGGTCTGTTCAATAATCTTGATCTGCTGATTACCCGCCATGAATGTGGCGGAGCTATCGGTCCCGATGATGGCGGCACCGTCCTTACAAAGCATGCCAACGATGGCGGTCACGTATTAGCCCTTGAATACGCTGTTCTCGCGCATCTCAGGATAGGCTTTATAGATGGCCGACACGAGTTGCGGGAATGACAGACTGCGCACGAAGTCGGAGATTTGCTCCATGTACTGGCGCACTGGCGTAGGCAGAGTATTCAGTGCCTTGCTCCCCTCAGCGAGACCGCGTTCCGTGAGACTGAAAACGCTCCAGGAGTGCTCTGGAGTTATCGCAACAAGTCCGTCGGCTTCCAACGCCTCAAGTTCCACGTACAGTTCCTTGTCGAATGGTCCATAGTTGTATGGTGCGAAATTAAAATGCGGCCCTCCCGTATGCTTCGGAATATTTCTGTCCAGCAGGAAAAATAGCTTCTGAACCTGCACCGATGTGTACCCACCGCCGTGCGCCGCCGCCAATCCTGCTAGAATGAGTTCCCGTCGGGTCATGTTCCTGCCCTCCACCAAGGTAGGAGACCGCACTCTTCCCCGCCCGCCCAATTGCCTGCCAAACATCGTACTGCTGGTAATTCTGCTTTATGCGACCGGCTGTGTCAAGTTCAGCCGGGGTCAACAGGTGTCGAAAACGACTCCTGTTCTGCTACTATCGGCACATTTCGCTAGCCGCTTTAGCAACCGCTGCCTACGACGTTGAACGCTATTCCAAACCCGAAAAACTATCCATGCGCGGCATTATACCATAATTGTTCTGATATGTCAAGCTGGTGCGGCTATTTTCCGATGCCGACTGTGTGCATTGTTGCAGTAACAAACGTAGCATACATTAGTTAGGACTTGTATCTCAGCTAAAATCTTTTCTTCATTTCCGGTTGGTTTCGGCCTGACACGTACATCTGGCACAACTCGCGCTCGTTCTTCCTTCGCGGCTACCGGGGAAGCCGTTTGGCCATGAGTTCAGGGCCGAACGGCTGGCAAAAGCGGATAGCCAGATTTCACTTCATGCCCCGGCGGCGCACGCTTCCACGCGAGCGGCGCAGCACTTGTATTCGCCCGTGCGCGTGACGCTGTCGAACGCGTCGTTGGTCAGCGTGTTGGTAGGCGCCTCGACGAAGTGGAACGGCATCCAGAGCGCGCCGGGCCGGACTTTGTCGCTGACGCGCGCGGCGACGACCACCGCGCCGCGCCGCGTGACGACGCGCGCCATGCCGCCGGCCGCGATGCCGAGGCGCTCCGCGTCGGCCACGTGCATCTCGACGAAGTTCCGCGATTCCTTCTGCGAAATCGGCGCGCTCTTCCGCGTCATGTTCCCGACATTGTAGTGGTAGAGCGTCCGGCCCGTCGAGAGGATGAACGGGTACTCCGCGTCCGGCTGTTCCGCCGGCGGGCGGAATTTGATGACGGCGAACGCCCCCCGCCCGCGCGTGAAGCGGCCCGCGTGGAGATACGGCGTTCCGGGATGCTCCTTCGTCGGGCACGGCCATTGCAGGCCGACGCGGTCAATCCGCTCGTAGGACATCCCGCCGTAGCTGGGGGTGAGCGAGGCGATCTCGTCGAAAATCTCGCGCGGGTGCGCGTACTTCATCGGGTAGCCCATCGCCCCGGCGACGAGACAGAGGATTTCCCAGTCGGGCTTCGCCTCGCCCGGCGGCTCCACTGCCTTCCGCACGCGCTGCACGCGCCGCTCGGTGTTGGTGAACGTGCCGTCCTTCTCGGCGAAGCAGGCGCCCGGCAGAATGACGTGCGCGAGCTTGGCCGTCTCGGACATGAAGATTTCCTGGCAGACGAGGAACTCGAGCTTCCCGAGCGCGCGGGCGACCTTGTCCTGGTTCGGCTCGCTGAGGACGGGGTCCTCGCCGAAGACGTAAAATCCTTTGAGCACGCCCTCGTCGGCCTTCTCGATGAAGTCGGTCACGCGCCCGCCGAGGTTCGCAGGGATCTCGACGCCCCACGCCTTGGAGAACTTCTCACGCACGGCCGGGTCGGCGACGCGCTGGTAGCCAGGGAAAACGCTGTGGATCGCGCCCATGTCGCAGCCGCCCTGGACGTTGTTCTGGCCGCGAAGCGGGTTGATTCCGGAGGAGGGCTTTCCGATCTGGCCGCAGAGCATGGCGAGATTGGCGAGGTTCTGGACGTTCTCAGTGCCGCAGGTGTGCTCGGTGATGCCGAGGGTGTAGAAGATCGCCGACGGCGCGCCGCGCGCGTACACCTCGGCGGCGCGGCGGATGAGGTCCGCGTCCACGCCGCAGACTTCAGCGGCCCTGGCGACCGGGTAACCGCCGAGGTTCTCCCGGAACGCGTCGAACCCTTCGCACCGGTCGGCGGCGAACTGCGGGTCGTGCAGGTTGTTTTCGAGGATATGGTTCATGATCGCGTTGATGAGGAAGTTGTCGGTGCCCGGCTTGTGCTGGATGTGGATGTCGGCGCGGCGGGCCATCCAGGTCTTGCGGGGGTCGCAGACGACGAGGCGCGCGCCGCGGCGAAGCGCCTTCTTCATCTCGAAGCCGATGATCGGATGCGCGTCGGTCGGGTTCGCGCCGATCAGGAACAGTGTCTGCGCGTCCTTGATTTCGCCGATGCTGTTGGTCATGGCGCCGGAGCCGAGCGCCAGGGCCAGCCCGGCGACGGTGGGCGCGTGGCAGGTCGTCGCGCACTGATCCACGTTGTTCGTGCCGCCGGCGGCGCGGGCCAGCTTCTGCGCCAGGTAGTTCTCCTCGTTCGTGCAGCGGCAGGAGCTGAGGACCGCAATGCCGTCCGGGCCGTGCCGCTGGCGGATTTCCCGCATCCGCCTTCCGACGAGCGCGAGCGCCTCGTCCCACGACGCCTCGCGGAACGAGCCGTTCTGACGGATCAGCGGCCGGGTCAGGCGTTCGGGCGAATGGACGAACTCGAACCCGAAGCGGCCCTTCACGCACAGGTTGCCGTCGTTCGGGACGCAGCCGGGCTCGCTGGTGACGCGCACGATGCGGCCGCTGCGCGGGTTGACGTTCAAGTCCATCTGACAGCCCGTTCCGCAATATGGGCACGTGGTCCGGACCTTGACCAATTCCTTGGCGCGGCCGCCGCCCTCGGCGGAGCGTTCGTAGAGCGCCGCGGTCGGGCACGCGCCGATGCACTGGCCGCACAGCTCGCAGGTGCTCTCGTTGAGCGCGATGTCGAAGGCGGTGCTGACCTGCACGGGCAAGGCGCGGCTGCGCAGCGTGAGCGCCTCGGCCATGACCACCTCGGCGCAGATCTTGACGCAGCGCTGGCAGCGCACGCATTTCGACGGATCGTACTCGATGCCCTTGTTGCCGGTGGTGTAGTTCGGCTGGCCCGGCGGGGTCATCACCGACGGGAAGCGCGTCTCGGACGCCTGGTATTCGTAAGCGTAATCCTGCAGCAGGCAATCGCCGTCCTTGTCGCAACTGGTGCAGGCGACGCGGTGCTCGCTGAGGAGGAATTCGAGCGTGTTCTTCCGCGACGCGCGGACGGCGTCGGTCTGAGTGCGGACGATCATGCCGGGCATCGCCACGCGCGTGCAGGCGGTGTGCATGCCGGCCTCGCCCTCGATCTCGACGAGGCACAGCCGGCACGCCCCGGTGGGCGTCAGCCGGGGATCATGGCAGAGATGCGGGATGGGAATCCCGTTGGCCTGGGCGACTTGGAGGATCGTCTGGCCCTGCTGCGCGACGAGCGTCCGGCCGTCCACGTTCAGCTTGAGTTCGCTCATATCGCTGTCACATCCTCCGTTCGAGATCGCAGCGCAGGCATCGGCCGGCCTCGGCGCAGGCGCTGGCGGGCGAAAGGCCGCGGACAATTTCCCGGAAGTTGCCCCGCCGCTCCTCGAGCGGCAGCAGCTCCTCCGCGACCCGCGGTGCGATCTTTTCGAGTTCCTCCTCGGTCGGACGGCGCAGGCTGTAGTTCACCTCGGGCGGCAGCGCGCCCTTCCCGCCGAGGCGCCGGTCAATCGCCACGGCGGCGCGCTGGCCGCTCGCAATCGCCTCGATCGCGCTGCCGCCGCCGCTGACCACGTCGCCTCCGGCGAACACGTCGGGGGCGGAAGTCTGCAGCGTGGCCATGTCGGCGCGGACGGTCTTCGCGGCGGTCAATTCAACTCCGTGAGCCGCCTCGGCCGACGCGACCTGGCCGATCGCGGGCAGGACCATGTCGCACTCGATCACGAACTCGCTGCCCTCGATCGGGACGGGCCGGCGGCGGCCGGAGGCATCCGCCTCTCCCAGCCGCATGCGCAGCAACTCGATGGCGACGACCTTTCCGCTCTCGCCGAGGATCTGCTTCGGAGCGACGAGCGCGTGCAGTTCCGCGCCCTCGTTCAGCGCCTCCTCGATCTCTTCCGCGTAGGCGGGCATCTCCTCGCGGGTGCGGCGATACAGGATCAGGACTTTCCTCGCGCCGAGACGCAGCGCCGAGCGCGCCGCGTCTATGGCGGCGTTGCCGCCTCCGATCACGGCGACGACCTCGCCGCATCGCGGCGTCCGGCCGAGCGCGCGGGCGCGGAGGAACTCCAGGCTGTCCTGAACTCCTTCGAACTCTTCGCCGGGGATGCGCAGCATCGCCGCCTTCTGCGCGCCGGTGGCGAGGAAGATCGCCTTGAAGCCCTCCTTGCGCAGGTCGGCGAGGTCGCGGACCGGCGTGCCGGTGCGGAGCTCGACGCCGTGCCGCAGGATGAACTCGATGTCTTTCCGGAGGATCGTTTTGGGCAGCCGATACTCCGGGATGCCCAGCGCCAGCATGCCGCCGGGGATCGGCTGGGACTCGAAGACCACGGAGCGCCGTCCCATCAGCGCTAGGAAATAGGCGCAGCTCAGGCCGGCGGGGCCGGCGCCGACGATCGCAACCTGCGCCTTGCCCTTCGCCGGCGGCAGGAGCGCGGCTTCGTATTTCCGCGCGTGGTCGGCGGCGAACCGCTTGAGCGCGCGGACGGCGAGCGGCTCGTCCAGTTCCGCGCGGCGGCAGCGCCGCTCGCACGGATGGTCGCAGACGCGCCCGCAGACCGAGACGAACGGGTTGCGGCGGCGGATCACGTTCACCGCGTCGTCGAGCCGGTCCTCGGCGACGAGCGCCAGATACTCCGGCACGTTGACCGCCGCCGGACAGGCGTGCGCGCACGGCGCGGGCGCCAGCGCCTCGCACGCGGACGCGCGGCAGTGTCTGAGCCGGATGTGTTCCTCGTACTCCTCGCGGAAATACCGGATCGTGGTGAGCACCGGGTTCGGCGCGGTCTGCCCCAGCCCGCACAGCGAGGATTGCTTGACGTCGAGGGCGAGCCGCTCGAGCGCCTCGATGTCGCCTTCACGGCCTTCGCCCGCGCAGATGCGCTGGAGGATGTCGAGCATGTGCCGCGTGCCGACGCGGCACGGCACGCACTTGCCGCACGATTCGCTCTGCGTGAATTCCAGGAAGAACCGCGCGATGTCCACCATGCAGGTGTTCTCGTCCAGGACGATCAGCCCGCCGGAGCCCATGATGGCGCCGATCTTCTTGACCGAGTCGTAGTCCAGCGCCAGGTCGAGGTATTGCGCCGGGACGCAGCCGCCCGACGGGCCGCCCATCTGCGCGGCCTTGAACCGCCGGTTCTTCGGAATGCCGCCGCCGATGTCGAAGATGATCTGGCGCAGCGTCGCGCCCATCGGCACCTCAACCAGCCCCGTGTTGTTGACCTTGCCGGCCAGCGCGAAGATCTTCGTCCCCGTGCTGCCGGGCGTGCCGATGGAACGATACCAGTCTTTGCCCTTCTGGATGATCAGCGGCACGTTCCCGAACGTCTCGACGTTGTTGATGCAGGTCGGCTTGCCGAGGTAGCCGCTCTGGACGGGGAACGGCGGCCGGGGCCGCGGCATGCCGCGATGGCCCTCCAGCGAGGCGATGAGCGCGCTCTCTTCGCCGCAGACGAACGCGCCGGCGCCCATTCGCACCTCGATGTCGAACGAGAAGCCGGCGCCGAGGATGTTCTCGCCCAGAAGGCCGCAGGCCCGCGCCTGTTCCAGCGCGATGCCGACGTGCTCGACGGCGATCGGGTATTCGGCCCGGACGTAGACGAAGCCGTGCGAGGCGCCGATGGCATACGCGCCGATGAGCATGCCTTCGAGCACCGCGTGCGGGTCGCCCTCGAGCAGCGCGCGGTCCATGAAGGCGCCGGGGTCGCCCTCGTCCGCGTTGCAGATCAGGTACTTCTCCGTCCCGGCGGCTTTCCGGGCGAGGTTCCACTTGAGGCCGGTGGGAAACCCGGCGCCGCCGCGCCCGCGGAGGCCCGACGCGGTGACCTCGTCAATGACCTCCTGCGGCTTCCGGCCGGTCAGCACCTTCGCGGCGGCGGCGTACGCGCCCCGCGCGATGGAGTCCTCGATGCGCCTCGGGTCCACCCGGCCGCAGTTCGCCAGCACTTCGCGACGCTGGTTTTTGCTGAAGGGGATGTCGCCCATGGCAGGCGTGAGCTGCCCGTTCGAGCCGGCGCAGAGCCGCTCGACCGGCTTGCCCTCACGGAGCGTCCGCCCGATGATCTCGTCCACGTCCTCCGGCCGCACGCCGCCGTAGAGGAAGTCCTGCGGCTCGACGAGGAGCAGCGGCGCGCGCGCGCATTGGCCCAGGCATCCGACCTCGACGACGGCCACTTCCCGGTCGAGCCGGGCTGCGGCCAGCTTCTCCCGGAACACCCGGCAAAGCTCCACGGCGCCCATGGCGCGGCAGCCGGTCATGCAGATGAGCACCCGGGAGCGGAACCTCTTGTGCGCGTCGAGAGCCTTCTCGCGAACCGACGCGAGGTCCTGCAGCCCGCAGATTCGGGAATATGCCATGCGCCTCACCTTCAGGGATACTGCTGGAGAATGGATTTCACGCGCGAGCCGGTCATGCGGCCGTAGTAATCGTTCCCCACCATCATGACCGGCGAGAGGAAACAGGTGCCGAGGCAGGCCACGGTCTCGAACGTGAACCGCATGTCCGGGGTGGTCTCGCCTTCCTCGACGCCCAGAAAGCTCCGCGCCGCTTCGGCGACTTTCTTTCCGCCTCGCACGTGGCAGGCCGTGCCGCGGCAGCAGCGGACCGTGTGGCGCCCGCCCGGTTTGAGCCGGAATTGCGCGTAGAACGTCGCGACGCCATAAATCCGGCTCGCCGGCAGGCCCGCGCGCGCGGCGACTTCCAGGATCACCTCGCGCGGCAGATAGCCGTACTGATCCTGCAAGCGCTGCAACAGCGGGATGATGTCCTTCTCGCGGACCGGCGACATTTCGGCGAGGACCTTCAACGCAGGAGCCATCGGGGCGGCGGACGTCTCAGCAACGCTCATGCTCTCCTCCGCGCACTCGGGGAACCGCCGACGCCAACTTCATTATCCCCGAATTATAGCACGGCAGAGTGCGAAGTGAAAAGTGCAAAGTGAAAAGTGAAAAATGAAACGTGAAACGCGCGAAGCGCAACATTTTGCACTTTTCACTTTGCACTTTGCACTTTCAGATCCACCGGCCCGACGTAATGCGCCAGCGGCCGGATCAGCCGGTTGTCCGCGTACTGCTCCAGGACGTGCGCCGTCCAGCCGGCCGCGCGCGACGCCGCGAAGACCGGCGTAAAGAGGTCCGTCGGAATCCCGAGCAGGTGATAGACGCTCGCGGAGTAGAAATCCACGTTGCAGTGGATTTTCTTCTCCTCGAGCATCACGCGCTCGACGGCCTGCGAAATCTCGAACCACTGAGGCTGACCGAGCTTCTCGCCGAGCTCCTGCGACCACCGCCGCAGGAACGTCGCGCGCGGGTCCTCGGTCTTGTACACGCGGTGGCCGAAGCCCATCACCTTCTGTTTCGCGGCGAGCAGGCGGCGCACGTGATCGGCCGCCCGGGAGGGCTGGCCGATCTCCTGGAGCATCAGCATCACCTTCTGGTTGGCGCCGCCGTGGAGCGGGCCGCGCAGCGCGCCGATCGCGCCGGTGATCGCCGAGTAGATGTCCGAGAGCGTCGCGGCGATCACGCGCGCGGCGAAGGTCGAGGCGTTGAACTCGTGCTCCGCGTGCAGAATCAGGCAGCCGTCGAAGATGCGCGCCGCGCGCTCGTCCGGCCGCCGCCCGCTGAGCATGTAGAGGAAGTTGGCGGCGTGCGAAAGCCCCGGCTCCGGCTGCACCGGACCGTGCCCGCGCCGCAGCCGGTGAATCGAGGCCACGATGCTCGCGATCTGCGCGGTCATCTCCTGCGCCATCTCCAGGTTCACAGCCGGGTCGCTGCTCTCCGCGCGCGGATCGGTCAGCCCCATCGCCGAGACGCACGTGCGCAGGAGCGACATCGGCGGCGCCGACGCGGGCAGGTCGCCGAGCAGGTGATGCATCGCGCCGGAGAGCGGGCGGTGCGCGGCGAGCTTTCGTTTCAGTTCGGCCAGTTCGGCGGCTTTCGGCAGCGCGCCCGTCCAGAGCAGATGCGCGACCTCTTCGAACCCGCAATGCTCCACGAGATCCGCGACGTCATAGCCGCGATAGACCAGCCGCCCCTTCACGCCGTCCAACAGGCAGATTTTGGAATCCGACGCGATGACATCCTGCAATCCGGCTCCGGCCATGACGGTTCCCCATGACTTGGAAAATGTCTTGACCCTTGCTCAAGTCTAGCTTAGAATCGGGAGCGGCGCAAATTCGTCGCTTCCGCCGGGCCAGGTCGGGGACGCGGGGCATGAACATCCACGAATACCAGGCGAAGGCGCTGCTCGCCGCGCGAGGACTCGCCGCACCCTCCGGCCGACTCGCGGCGACGCCGGAACAGGCCGCGCGGGCCTTCGACGAACTGCACCTCCAGCGCGCCGTCGTCAAGGCGCAAATCCACGCGGGCGGACGCGGCAAGGCCGGCGGCGTGCTCTTTGTCTCCAGCCGGGCCGAGGCCGAAGCCGCCGCGAAGAAACTCCTCGGCTGCACGCTCGTCACCGCTCAGACCGGCCCGCGCGGCAGACCGGTCAATCAAGTGCTCGTCCAGGAGCGCCTCGACCTCGCGCGCGAGCTCTATCTCGGCGTCTCGCTCGACCGAAGCAGCGGCCGCCCGCAGGTCATCGCGGCGGCGCGCGGCGGGATGGAAATCGAGGAACTCGCTCGTACCGATCCGACCGCCATCCTCTGCGAATACGGCGATCCGGACCACGGCCTCGCCCCGTTCCAGGCGCGCAACTTGTTCACGGGGCTCCGGTTGCCGCATGAGCAGATGAAGCCGGCGATGGAGCTCATCCTGTCGCTCGCGCGGACTTTCATCGAGTGCGACTGCTCGCTGATCGAGGTCAACCCGCTCGCGCTCTGCGCCGACGGGCGGCTCCTCATCGCGGACCTGAAGATGGCCTTCGACGATAACGCGCTCCGCCGGCATCCCGACATCGCCGCGCTGCGCGATACGGCGCAGGAAGACCCGCGCGAGGTCGAGGCCGAACAGTACGATCTCAGTTACGTCGGCCTCGAAGGGAACATCGGCTGTATGGTCAACGGCGCGGGGCTGGCGATGGCGACGATGGACCTCATCCGGCTGCAGGGCGGCGAGCCGGCGAATTTCCTCGACGTGGGCGGCGATGCGACCGTGGAAAAGGTGACTGCCGCGTTCCGGTTGATCGAGAAGGACGAGCACGTGCGCGCGATCCTCGTCAACATCTTCGGCGGGATCGTCCGCTGCGACCTCGTCGCGGACGGCATCGTCGCGGCGGTCGGCCAGGTCGGGCTGCGCGCACCGCTCGTCGTCCGTCTCGAAGGCACCAACGCCGAAGCCGGCCGGAAAGTCCTGGCCGCCTGCGGACTGCGCATCGCCTCCGCCGAGTCGCTCGAAGACGCCGCCGCAAAAGCGGTCGCGCTGGCGAGCCCTAATTCAACACGGAGACACGGAGAACACTGAGAAGTGCGGAGGAATTTGTTTTCAGGATTCTAAAATGCCGACTTTTTCTCCGTGTTACTCCGTGCTCTCCGTGCCTCCGTGTTGAGAAGGTCCGTCTTGGGAAAGGACGTTATGAGCATCCTGGTGGACAGTGCGACGCGCGTCGTCATCCAGGGCATCACCGGCCACGCCGGGGCGTTTCACAACAGGCTCATGCTCGAGTATGGGACGAAGGTCGTCGCCGGCGTGACGCCCGGCAAAGGAGGGACGACCGCCGACGGAGTGCCCGTCTTCGACACGCTGGCTGAGGCCGTGGCCCGCACGGGCGCGGACGCCTCGGTCATCTTCGTCCCGGCCGCCATCGCCGCCGACGCGATCGAGGAAGCGGCCGCCGAAGGGGTGAAGCTCGTCGTCTGCATCACCGAGGGGATTCCCGCGCTCGACGTCGCCCGGGCGCGCCCCTATGTTCGCCAGCGCGGGGCGCGGCTGATCGGGCCGAACTGCCCCGGCCTGATCACGCCCGGCGAATGTAAGCTCGGCATCATGCCCGGCCCGATCCACCGGCCCGGCGGCATCGGCGTGGTCTCGCGCAGCGGCACGCTCACCTACGAGGCGATCTGGCAACTGACGCAGATCGGCCTCGGCCAGTCCACCGCCGTGGGGATCGGCGGCGACCCGATCACCGGCACGAGTTTCGTTGACGTGCTCGAGCTCTTCGAGCGGGACGAGGCGACCCAGGCGGTCGTTCTGATCGGCGAGATCGGCGGCGCGGCGGAGGAGGAAGCGGCGGAATTCATCCGTGGACACTTCACCAAGCCGGTGGTCGCCTTTATCGCCGGGCGTTCCGCGCCGCCCGGCAAACGCATGGGCCATGCCGGCGCCATCGCCACGCGCTCATCCGGCGCCGCCGAGGAGAAAATCTCCGCCCTCCGGGCCGCCGGAGTCCAAGTCGAACTCAACCCCGCCCGGATCGGACGGGCGATGAAGGAATTGCTGTCGGCCAAATGATGGACGAATGCAGGCGCGACCCGGAGTTTCTCCGAAATTGAGGTGACGCGGCCGAGCATTGCGCTTACAATAATCGGGACGGAGAAAAACGGAGCGGATCATGTGGCAAAGTTCCGGCATTCACGGTGAACTGTACGAACAAGTGCGGCAAGCCGGGCCAAATGGAATTGACGTGATCCGAACAGCGACCTTCTGGAGTTACCTCCTGATCTTCGTCGCCGGCGTGGTGATTGGCTTCGCGCTCGGGCGCAAAGACGACGCTGAAAATGTCAAGGCCACAAGGGAGTGAGAGACCGTTGCGTTCGTTCTCGCGGGTTTGAATTTTTTGGAGAGGCCGGCATCATGACGGAAAAAATCGGCTTGCCGCAGTCAAAAGATACTCAGAGCAGCACGGCGACCCTCGATGGCGTCAAGGGGCAACAGATGACCCGCAAGAAGGCGTGGAAGTCGCCGACGCTGGAAGACGTGTCCGCCAAAATCATGGCCCAGCCATACATTCGGTTTACGTAAGCCGCAGTTCCACCTGTCTCACGCAGCAGGCGCGGCCACAGCGGGCTCAGCCCAATGCCCGGGGAGAGGGCCGTGACCGGCGGGAGTATTCTGTCATGAAATTTACTCCGAACGTCAAGGTGCGCCGCGAGAAGCGCGGCAGCGTGCTCTTTGACACCTTGCGCGAGAAGGTCTTCGTGACCAACGAAACGGGGGCGCGAATCGTGGAGGGGATCGAAGCCGGTCTGAGTCCGGAGGCGCTCGTCGCGCAGCTCAGCGCCGAGTACGACCAGCCGGCGGAGGTCATCGAGGCCGAAGTGCGCCGGTTCATCGAGTCGCTCCGCAGCAACGGCATCGCCCTCACAGAGGAGACCTGACGGTCATGCTCGATCCGGCCATGTCCACCGTCGCCGAAAACCCCATCGGAATTGACGACCTCGAAAGTCCGCTGTTCATTGCCTGGCAGATCACGTCCCTCTGCAATATGCGCTGTCATCATTGCTGCGAGGACTCGGCCCATCTCATGCCGAACGAGATGAACCGCTCCAGGGTCCTCGACCTCTGCCGGCAGATCGCGGACATGAGCATCCCCTACGTCGCGGTCTCCGGCGGAGAGCCGATGCTCCACCCGCAGTTCTTCGACGTGTGCCGTTTTTTCCGGTCGCAGGGGATCGCGCTGAAGGTCGAGACTAACGGCGAACTCGTGACCGAGGAAGCGACGCGGGAAATGGCGCGGCTGGGGCTGCGGTCGGTGCAGATCAGCGTTGACGGGGCCACGGCGGCCACGCATGAACAGTTGCGCCTGAAAGGACGCTGGCAGGATGCCATAGACGCCTGCCGCCGCCTCGTCGCCGCCGGCGTGAGGACGGAGATCGTGTTCGTCCCCACCAAGTTCAACATCCATGAAACCGCTGCGGTCATTGACCTGGCGTCCTCCCTGGGCGTCTACGGGATCTACACCGGCAAGCTGATGCGCATCGGCCGCGCCGCCAAGAACTGGCAGGCGCTCTGCCCGAGCGACGCCCAGTACGAGGAGTTCTTCCGCGTCCTCCGCCAGAAGACCCACCAGTACCTGGGCCGCATGAAAGTCTATTACTATCCCTACGACGTCATCGAGGAACTCCGCGTCCGCGTGCAGTCGCCTTCAGCCAGCCTGCTGGTCATCCCCGACGGCCGGGTCAAGCTCATCGGCCCGCTGCCTTTCATCTGCGGCCATCTGGCGAAGCATTCGTTGCGCGAGATTTGGGACCGCTACCGCAAGGCCTGGCGTCTGCCGCAGGTGAGAGACTTCGTCGCCCAGGTGCTCGCGGAGCCCTCGCTCGTCTCCCGCGCCAACGACTGGATCGAGCTCTACTAGAGCCCGTTTCATAACCCGCGAAAAACGCGGAACCCTTTCTGTTCGTAATCATAATCGTAATCGCCGTGCCGTATTGGCGTGCGCCTGTCAACGGCGATTACGATTACGAGCAAGAGTACGATTACGAGGTTTTGAAACCAGTTCCAGCCCCTCGCTAATCCCTCAGAGGGCCGACGCGCCGTGGATGCCAGCGCCTGGATGGACCGCCCGCGCCGCCTGCTGAGGCTGATCCGCTATCGCTTCCTCGTCGTAGCCGGGCTCCTGCCCTACCTGGCCGGCTCCGCCGCCGCCTGCGGGACGGAACGCGCCGGCCGCTGGGACCTTTTCCTCATCGGGCTTCTGGGGATCGGATGCGCCCTCGTGGCCGTCGAAGCGTTCAACGAATACTTCGACTCGCACACCGGCAATGACACGGTCTTCTCTCGAAGCCGCGTCGAGCCGCTCCCGCGGCGGGTCCTCTGGCTGGCATGCGTCGCGCTGGGCCTCTCCGGGGCGGCCGGCCTGTGGCTGACTCACCTGCGCGACGCGGGAATCATGGCTTTCGCCGGGGCCGGCGCGATCGCGGTGGTCTTCTATGTCGGGCCGCCCCTGAGGCTAGCCTATCGGGGACTCGGCGAGATCACGATTGCCTTGTGTTATGGCCCGCTCATGTTGTGCGGCGCGTATTACCTGCAAGCGGGCCATCTGACGCGCGCGTCTCTGCTGCTCTCGGCGTCGGCCGCGCTCTTCATCTTCGCCCTTGTACTGGTCAACGAACTGCCCGACTACTACCAAGACCTCCTAGTGGACAAGCGCAACCTCGTCGTCCGTCTGGGCCGGCACCGTGCGGCGAAGCTCTACGGGGCGGTCCTGGCATTGGCTTATGCGGCCGTGGTCGCCGGACTGCTCCTCCGGGCGATTCCCCCAGCGGCGGCATTGTTCCTGCCGAGCAGCCTATGGGCATGGCGCATGGCCCGCACCGCAGCCCTCCAGGCCGAATCACCTCAGCAAATCATCCCCGCCATTCGCGGAACCATCCTTCTCTTCAGCGGATTCCTGGCCCTCAGCGCGCTCGCGTATCTCATCTGAGCCGAAGCCCCGGCGTCCTCCCCAAACTCAATCCGCAGGTTTCCGGTGGCCCTTGGTCATCCGTGTATTCCCTGGCGAATTATATGGTGGCCTTTACTGTTGCCGCCCGCGATTATCCCATTTCAAATCTCGCCGCTTCGAGCGTGGCGCGGATCTGCTGGAGGAACTGGATGGCGGTCTCGCCGTCTATGATGCGGTGGTCGTAGGAGAGGCAGAGGTTCATCATGTGGCGGATCACGATCTTCCCTTCGCGCGCGACCGGGGTTTCCGCGATGCGGCAGACGGCCAGGATCGCGGCTTCGGGCGGGTTGATGATCGGCGTCGAGAAGACGGTGCCGAAAATGCCGGGGTTCGTGATGGTGAACGTGCCGCCCTGAATCTCGTCGGCGGCGAGTCTGCCCGCGCGCGCGTGCTCGGCGACCTCGGCAAGCCGCTCGGCCAGTTGGCGCACGCTCAGGTCGTCCGCGTTCCGGATGACCGGCACGACGAGGCCGCCCTCAACCGAGACCGCGACGCCGAGATGGACTCGCTTATGAAGGATGAGCGTCTCGCCGCCCCACGACGCGTTGACCGCGGGCGACGCTTTGAGCGCGGCGACTGTCGCCTTCATGATGAACGGCATGTAGCTGAGCTTGAGGCCGGCCTTCTCATACGACTCGCGGTGTTTCTTTCGGAGTTCCGCGAGCGGCGTCATGTCGGCCTCGATAGCGGTCGTAACGCGCGGGATGGTCTGGCTGCTCAGGACGAGCCGGGCGGCGATCCGGCGGCGGATCGGGCTGAGCGGGACGATTTCGTCGTCAGCGCCGGGTTTGGAGATTAGCAGATTGGGAGATTGGGTAATTGGCAGCCTGGGAGATTGGGCGCTCGGGGCGTGCTCGCGCAGGACGTCCTCGCGCGTGATCCGTCCGCCTTCGCCCGTGCCCCGGATTTGCGAAGGGTCCAGGCCGAACTCGCTCGCGATGCGCCGGGCGAGCGGCGTCATCTGCGGGCGAGGCGCTTGCGGCGGACGCGGCGGCGGCTTCAACGCCGGTTCGGCGGGTTTGCCCGCCGGATCTGTGGCGGGCTTGCCCGCCAGCGGTGTGGCGGGTTCCTTTGGGGCTCGCGTGACGGTAGGCTCGATTCTCCGCGCGGTGGACGAAGCGCCCTCGACCGCCAGCGCCGCCGCCTCGCTCGTGCTTTCGATGACGGCGATGCCGGCGCCGACCTTGACTGTCTCGCCTTCCGGGACGACGATTTCGCTCAAGGTGCCCGACGAGGGCGCGGGAATCTCTACGGTCGCCTTGTCGGTCTTCACCTCGACGAGCGCTTCGTCGCGGCGCACCGCCTCGCCGGCGCGCTTGAGCCAGCGGATGACCTCGCCCTCGAAGACCGATTCGCCCAGTTGCGGCATTATCACGTTGATCTTCATGGTTCATCGCCCCACACTGTGGCTGTCAGCTCCCAGCCGCTTTGAACATCCGATGCGCGGTTTCCGCAATGCGTTCAGGCGTCGGGAGATAGAACTGCTCAAGCGACGGGCTGAATGGGACTGGGATGTCGCGGCCGGCCACGCGCAAGACCGGCGCGTCGAGGTAGTCCATCGCTTTCTCGCTCAGGAGCGCCGCAATTTCGGCGCCGATACCGCCGCGCCGCCAGTCCTCGTGGACGATCAGCGCGCGCGTCGTCCGGCGCACCGAGTCCAGGATCGTCTCCTCGTCGAGCGGATTCAGGCTGCGCAGATCCACGACCTCGGCGTCAATGCCCTCCTTCGCAAGCGTCTCCGCCGCTTGGAGCGCGTAGTAACTGCCGACGCCGTACGCGATGATCGAGAGGTCGCGCCCGGCCCGGCGGACCGCCGCAGCGCCGAGCGGCACGATGTAATCCTCCGCCGGCAGTTCCTCCTTCAGGCGCCGATAGAGATACTTGGATTCGAAGAAGAGCACCGGGTCGTCGTCGCGGATGGCGGCCTTGAGGAGGCCCTTGGCGTCGTAGGGGGTGGCCGGAGCGACGATCTTCAGGCCGGGCGTGTGGAAGAACCACGCCTCGGGGTTCTGCGAGTGAAACATGCTGCCGTGCACGTTGCCGCCGGACGGGCAGCGCAGGACCCACGGGGCGGAGAGTTTTCCGTTGTGCCGGTAGCGCATCGTCGCGGCCTGGTTGACGATCTGGTCGAAGGCGCAGGAGATGAAATCGGCGAACTGCATTTCCGCGACGGGGCGCAGCCCGAGCATCGCCGCGCCGGTGGCCGCGCCGACGATCAGCGATTCCGCGATGGGTGTGTCTATGACGCGCTGCTCGCCGAACTCCTCGAAGAGCCCCTGCGTGGCACCGAACGCGCCGCCGTACGCGCCCACGTCCTCGCCGATGACGAAGACGCTGGAGTCGCGCCGCATCTCCTCCTGGAGCGCCTGGCGGATCGCCTCGAGATAGGTGACCGGCTCGGGCTTGCCCGCCGGCGCGTTCGGCGTCTGATCGCGCGCAGTACGCTGCGCGCTCTGGGGTTTCGCCGGTTCGGTCATGGCTCGCCTTCGGAGTAAAGATGATCGAGCGCCTCGTGCGGCTCGGGGTACGGGCTCTTCTCGGCGAAGGCCACCGCCTCGTCCACCTCTCGGATCGCGTCAGAGCGGTGCTGCTCGGCGATTTCGTCGGTGAGGACTTCCCGCTCGCGCAGGTAAAGTTCGTAGCGCGGGATCGGGTCGCGGCTCTTCCACTCGAGGAACTCCTCGCTCTCGCGATACGACGCGTCGTCATGCTCGGAGTGGCCGTGCCAGCGATAGGTCTTGCACTCGATCAGCGTGGGGCCGAGCCAGTCGCGCGCGCGCTGGACCGCCTGGCAGGCGAGTTGGCGCACGCTGAGCAGGTCGTTGCCGCTGCACGTGTGGCCGGGCATTCCGTAGCCGGCGGCGCGCTCGGCGACGTTCTCGACGACCATCTGCTTCGAGACCGGGGTAGAATACGCGAAGAAGTTGTTCTCGACCACGACGATCAGCGGCAGCCGCTGGACGCCGGCGAAGTTCAGCGCCTCGTGGAAATCGCCGGTGCTCGTGCCGCCTTCGCCGATGTACGCGACGGCGACGCAGTTCGTCCGCTTGAGCTTGAACGCCAGCGCGGCGCCGGCGGCGACCGGGATGGAGGAGCCGATCATGCTCGTCGAGCCGTAAACGCCCAGCGCCGGGTCGCCGCTGTGGAGGTAGTCCACCTTGCCGCCGGAGAGTCCGTCGGACTTGCCGAGGATCTGGGCCATGAGCGCCTTCGGCGCAATGCCGCGCGTGAGCGCCACGCCGATGTCCCGATGCAGCGGGAAGACGGCGTCGCCTTCCTGCAGGTCGAAACTGGTGCCGACGGCGGTGGCTTCCTGCCCGATGCCGGAGAAGATGCCGCCGAGCACCTTGCCCTGGCGGTAGAGGATCGCGAGCCGCTCCTCGAAGGCGCGGCTCAGGAGCATGCAATAATAGAGATCGAGCAGCGTGTCGGGCGAGGTGTCTGGCTTCGTGGCCGCCTTGGGCACGACTGACTCCTCCGGTTCATTTCTCCTCGGACGCGTCGCCCTCGTCGGGTTCGATCAGTGTCATCGGTTCGCCGCAGCAGTAGAGCCGTCCAGGGCCGGCCTGCGTGACGCGGACTTCCTGCCCGCAGATTTCGCACCGGTAAAGTTCGCCTTCCTGCCCCATGACGCCCTCGCTATCCGGGAAAAGGAATCGCCCGCGTCCATTATCCTATTGCCCCGCGTCCGGCATGTCAACGGCCGGAGGGCAACTGCGAATTGCAAAGTCTACAGAAACGGCGATCGCGGCTGTAGCAGGATTCCCTGCAATAGCTCGTGTGGACGGGCAGGCAGGTCGGCGCGCGACTCAGGCGAGCAGCTTGATCCGCGTGGAAACGTAGTCGAGGCTGTCTTCCTTCAGCGGCACGCGGAAAAATCCCGTGTCGCCGAGCGGCTCGGGCTGGTAGCCGTTGAAGTTGAAGTACTTGGTGGTCCGGCCGGGGTCGAACCAGAAGACGAGCGCGATGTTGCCGGCGGTGATCTCCAGCGCGGTGATGCCGCGCTTGCCCGTCGCGCAGCCGCTGTTGAACACGCACGGCACCAGCCGCCCCGAATCGTACAGGCTGCTGCGCGAACCGTTCTTCCGGTCCTTCGTGAGCGTGTACTGGAGGTCCTGCTGGTAGGCGCGGATCTTCTGCTCGAGGAATGTCTTGCCCGCCGCGTCGGCCGTCGGGTAGCTGCGGCAGAGGCTCTCGATCTGGAACTTCAGGTAGTCAATCCGCGAGAGCGATTCGAAGAGCGGCCGGTGCGTGTGGCCGATGACCGCCATAATCCTGTGGCTCTTCGCGAACTCGTAAATGCGCTTCTCCGTCCGGTATTTCCGGGCTTCGTCATACGCCACGCTGCCGTTGCGGATCCCGAGCGGTCCGCCGAGGCGCGTCAGGAATCCGGAAAGCCGATTGAACCGGTCCGGGAGAAATCCCGCCTGGTGGCCGTGCAGAACAAAAATCTCCTGCTCCGCGAACCGCAGTCGCAGCGCCGGATGCAGCGGCAACCGATGAAAGCTCGCATTGCGCGCCGCAAGGTCGGCATCGTGGTTGCCGACGACCTTGTAGAGCGCCGTCGCGCGCAGGAAGGCGTCAAAGAGCCGGTAGAGATCGCGGCAGTGCTCCATCACCGCCCGCAGCGGGAACTTGTAGAGGTCCTCGATATCGCCGTTCAGCACGAGCTTGAATCGGCGCTGGAGGTAGTGCTCGCTGAGGACACTCCGGAAGAGCGCCGTGTTATGGACGAACTCATCGCGCGAGCTCCCGTCGCCCAAGTGCAGGTCGCTGAAGATCACGAACCGGTCGTCGCGTTCACACGGAACGACGGTGGACTCGCGAAGCAGCCGGTCGAGCCTGCGAAGCGCATGGGTGTGCGTCATCGCCACGCCCTCCGCCGGTCGCGCGCGCTGAAGATTGGGCCTCCACTCGGGTTTGTGCTTTGCTTCATCTATCCTATTATCGCCTGTGCGAGTTATGGCCGTGCAATGAAGAAGTTAGTTTCCGGTTCCGGCTCGGAAAGACAAGACCGGCCCGGCGCGATGCGTATCAGGTTGTGAGGATACGAGTTAGCGCGCAAACGAGGGGTGGGAGCGACATATCACGGCTGGACGGCATCATTGATCGCGAACGTGCCGAGTTTCGGCAAGCGGGCGAAGGCGGATTCGGCGGCACGGCGCCAGACGCCGTTGGCGCGCTGGGTCAGGAGCCAGCCACCGGCGGAATTGGCGCCGGGAAGATCGAGCGCGGCATGGTTCTCGATGAGGTAGGCGCGGTTCTTGAACTCGTGCTTGCCGACCGGCGGCAGCAGGACTTGCGGGATGCCGAGAGCGGCATAGAAAACCAGTTCGCCGGGCTTGGTGATGAGCAGGTCGCTCTCGCGCAACGCCCGGTTGAAGAGAGCGAACGCTTCGAGGACATCCGGCGAGTGGAGGATGGTCACGCCGTCGCCCGGACGCGCGTTCAAAGCGGCCAGTTGCGACTCAATACCCGCTTTGGCCTTGTGGTTGTCTCCGGCGGCGATGGACAGGGTCAGCTTTCCGCTCCGCAGTTCCGGGAGCAGTTCGCGGATGAGCGTCTTGAGGAGATTGAGGTAGCATCCCGCGCCGCTGAGCGCGAAGACCAGCCGCAGCGGCGAATCGCTCTGCGGCGACAGGCGCTCCAGCCGCGCGCGGAGATCGGATTGCAGCACCTCCAGGTCTTTTCCGCCCGTGTTTGCGATCGGCAGCGGAAAGCCGGTCACGACGATCCGCTCGTGCGCGACGCCGTACGACATCAGCCGGTCGGCGCCCGCCGCGGTCGGGACCAGGTATGTCACGTCGCCGTCGTTCGGTTTGATCGGCGCCCAGACCCGATGAAAATCTGCGTCGCACAGCAACTGGTAGTTTTTCCCGGGGAACCGGTTATAGACGCACGCGAGCCCCGGCAGAAAGAACGTGTGCAGCCTCGGTGGACATACGCGGCCTCCGGGCTCGATATCCGAAGGGCTTGCCATGAGCGAAGTCGAAGGGCTTGCAAGCCTGCGCAGCCCGCGCCCGACTCCCGTCCGAACGAGAAAACGCATCAGCATCGAATACTCCATCGAGGCCCGCTTCGAATCGTCGGGGATGTCCTCGATTCGCTCCAGCACGCGGAACAGGAACCGCAGGCGCGTCTCCACCGTGCGCGAAACGACGTGGTACAGGTCCTGCGACGATTTCCAGACCAGGACGTCCGCCAGATTTGCAAAAGGCGGCTGATCCGCGCGGACGAGTCGCCCGCGGCCCAGTCCGGCGACGTTATCCGCCGCTCGGAGATGTCCGTAGCCCATCAGGACGGTCGTGATGTAGAAATCGGGGCTCATTTCGACAGGATTTATGCCAAAGATTCAGCCCGCGCGCAAGTGGGCGGGATTGCCTGCGCTGCGCTGTGAGTTTCAGGAAGCGCGTTTTCCTTCGGCATCCGCCGCTTCGCGCCGCCACGGGGTTGACAATTTCCGCCGGCTGGCTTACGTTGAATTGAGCGTTGTGTTCTCGCCGAACCGGGCCGACGGAGTCCGCCGGATGGAGGAGCTTCGGAAGCGCAAGGCGTTCATCTGCGATATGGACGGCGTGATCTACCACGGGCGGACGCTGCTGCAGGGCGCGGCGGAGTTCGTGAATTGGCTTCAGCAGAAGCGCAAGCAGTTCCTCTTCCTGACGAACAATTCCTCGCGTTCGCCGAAGCAATTGCGCGAGAAGATGGCCGGCCTCGGCCTGCACCTGGCCGAGGACCATTTCATGACTTCGGCGATCGCGACGGCGAGTTTCCTCAGCGGCCAATGCCCGAAAGGGCGCGCGTACGTCATCGGCGACGCGGGGTTGATCGAGGCGCTCGACGAGGCCGGCTTTTCCCTCGACGACGCGCGGCCGGACTACGTGGTCGTCGGCGAGACGCGCAGCTACAATTACGAGAAGATCGAGACGGCGATCCGTCTGGTGCTCGGCGGCGCGAAGCTGATCGGGACGAATTACGACCTGACCGGGCCGACCGAGCACGGCATTGCGCCGGCCTGCCGCGCGCTGGTCGCGCCGATCGAGCTGGCGACCGGGCGCAAGGCGTACTACATCGGCAAGCCGAACCCGCTGATCATGCGCGCCTCGCTCAAGCGCCTGGGCGCGCGACGCGAGGACACGGCGATTATCGGAGACCGCATGGACACCGACATCATCGCCGGCATCGAGGCGGAGATGGACACCGTGCTCGTCCTCACCGGCATCACGCGCCGTGAGGACCTGGTGATGTTCCCGTACAAGCCCGGACACGTCCTCAACCATGTCGGCGAAATCTGCCGGGCGTAGCGGGTCACGGGGCGACCGTTTCGCTTGTTTTTGCGAATGGGAAGGTGCGATAATCAGTAGGAAGGTTCACGGCGGTCGTGAACCACCGGGCATCCGGGGGATCAGGTTCGAGCAAGGAGGCAGAGGATGGGGCGCACACTTGGAATGGCGGGGGCCTTGGTCGCGGGGACACTCTTCATGGTCGGATGCGCGTCCGTGGATGTCGGCAAGACGTTCAATGATCAACGTCTCACGGAGGAACGCTACACCCCCGTTGCGCACATCAACGGGGACTGCTGGGGCATTTATTTGCTTTCCTTCATACCGTTGCTGACCGGTGACACGACCTCAGATGGACCCAAAATAGCCGTTCTGCAGGACACCGTGAACGTGAATGCCGTGGCGGACATGGTGACCCGTAAGAGCAAGGAACTCGGCGCCACGCATACCGTGGACCTCACCTCCCAGAGGACCAGCATGTGGCTAGGGTTCTTGCTGATCTTCTGGTACAAGGATACCCAGGTTTGCGGCAACGCCGTCAACTAGGGTCTTCGCGCTGATTATTCCTGGACCGGCTCGCCAAGTGCGGTGGCGGCGCAGATGACCGCACGCGGCGGGCCGGCGGCGTCCCCACCAGTCGGGTTCCGCGCTAACCATGGCAATGGTTCTGCACCCTCCTGCCCAGAGCCTGCGCTGCAGCGAGGGGGTCGGTCGGGCCGCGGCCTTTTCCGAGGCGCAGAGAATTGCGGAGCGCCTCGGTGATGAATTGCTTCGCGCGCCGGGCGGCGTCGTGCAACTCCAGTCCGCGCGCCAGCTCGGTGGCGAGCGCGGCGGATAGCGCGCAGCCGGCGCCGTGCGTGTCCTTCGTCTCGATGCGTTCCGACTGAAGCTCCAGGAACCCCCTGCCGTCGTAAAGCAGGTCGGTCGGCGCGCCGGCGAGGTGTCCGCCCTTGATCCAGACTGCCCGCGGGCCAAGGCGGGCGATAGCCTCGGCGGCGCAGCGCATCGCGGAAAGATCGTTGACCTCCCGCCCGGCCAGCCGCGCCGCCTCGGCGAGGTTCGGCGTCACAACCTCGCAAAGCGGCAGGATTTCCCGGATGAGCGCGGCCTCGCCCTGCTCGTCGAGAAGACGGCATCCGCTGGTGCTCAAGATCACCGGGTCCACGACGAGATGGGCGACCCGGTGTCTGCGCAGGACTTCCGCCACGGCGCGGACGGTCGGCGCGCCGGAGAGCATGCCGGTCTTGGCGGCATCGAGGCCGATGTCGGCGATACACATCTCGATCTGCTGCGCGACGAATTCCGGCGGGATCGCGTGGATTCCCGCCACCTGCCGCGTGTCCTGCGCGGTGACTGCCGTCACGGCGGTCATCGCGTAGCCGCCCAGGCAGGTGATGACCTTGATATCGGCCTGGATCCCCGCCCCGCCGGCCGAGTCAGATCCGGCGATGCTCAACACGCGCGGGCGGCTGCGGCCGGGATTCGGTTCGGTGAGCATCGTTACGGTTTCTTTTCCGGGAGCGGCAGAGACGGCTCGGCCGCCCATTCCTTGACATTGCGCATCTGAGCGTCGAACCGCTTCACGATCGGATCCGTGGGATGGTCGGCGCGGATTTTTGCGAAGAGGCCCTTCGCGTTGTCCTCCTGGCCCATGGCCCAGAGCGACAGCACGCGCGCGAGACCCAGGTCGCGTTTATCGTCCGCCGACAGCGCGGGCCGTTCGAGTTCCTGGCGGATTTCGCCGTCCAGCTCCTTCAATCGCGCCGCGCTCAGGTTGATGAGGCCCCTCAAGAGCGAGGGAAAGCGATGGTTCCCGGCCTGCAAGCGGATCTCCGCAAGAGTCAGCGGCCGCGCGGACCCGCTCTCTCTGTGGACCTCGCCGAAGTCAATGGCCTTGATGCTCGAAGCTTCCAGCTCGATCGTCTCGTCGGACTGCATGTCGCGAACGGTGAACCGTCCTTCGAAGAACGTCTGGATGTCGGCATCCATCTTCCGTCCGTCCTTCAGATCAAAGGTCACGATCGGCCCGGCGAACGAGAGGGAGGTCAGGCAGAACAAGATGGCGCCTGGAACCGCGGCGCAGCGGAGACGCGCCGCGTTCGTTCGTCGCGCCTTCGGCATTTCAGTGGTCCCGATTGCGATGGAAGATCGCATCGAAGAGCGCCTCGAGCCGCGGCACGAGCGCGGCGTAAAGCACACAGAGCGCGACGGCGCAGACGACGAGGATCAGGCTCATCTCGGGGCTGAACGTGCGGACGAAGAAGACGCTGATGAGCGCAAGCCCGAGCAGCACGAAGGCCGCGAGGACGACGGCCATGAACGCCAGCGTCACTCCGCGCTTGAGACTCAGCTCGAAGCGGACGAGCCCGTGGCGGATCATCAGGAACATGGCGTACTGCGACATGACCATGGCCCAGAGCGAGACGGTCGGAGATTTCTCGGAGTGAAGATAGGCGACCGCGAGCACGCAGAGCGCGCCCGCCGCGAAGGGCAGTTCCACCATGTAGAATGGCCAGTCCTCGCCCTCCGCGGCGCGGCGCCCGGCGCGCCATGAAATCCACAGCGCCGCAACCAGGTAGCCCGCCGTCACCGACGCGAACACCCGCGTCTCCGGCGCGCTCATCACGTAAAAGCCGCTGAGCCAGGAATGCGAAAGCACCTTCTGCACGATGACGGCCGGGTTCAGCGCCAGCCCCAGGGCGACCATCGGCGCGTAGAGCAGCAGGTGCCAGTATGCGCCGCGCGGGGCCGAACGGCCCGCCGCATCCGGCGCCGTCCCGCGCGCGACCAGCGCCAGGCAGAGAAAGTTCGCCGGCGCGAGCGCCATGCCGAAGAAGGACAGGCGCTGCCAGATGCTCTCTGCGCCGCCATGCTGGAAGACCTCGCCGCCGAGGTTCCAGATCGCCAGGCTGATCGCGAAGAGCGCGAACAGGCGGTATGCCGGGTTGCGCGCCTGCTTGATGAGCGCCCAGACCGCCAGCGGCAGGTTCACGGCGATCGCGATGGTCGGCCCGATGTACCTGAGAGGCATCTTCCTCGCTCGCTTGAAGAGTGCTTACACTTTCCGCCATCCGCCGGAGTTTGTCAAGCGACGGAGCCGCGTTCACGCGCGGAGAGCGCGGCCCGGCCGGGCGCTCGTCTGGCGGCCGTCGAGCAGGACCGGCGCGCCGTTCACGAGCAGGTGCCGTACGCCCTGCGAAAGACGGAACGGCGCGTCATAGGTGGCGACATCGCGAAGGGTCCGCGCGTCGAACAGCGCGATGTCGGCATACGCGCCCTCGCGCAGAACGCCGCGGTCGGCCAGATGGAAACGCTCCGCCGGCAGGCTGGTGATCCGCGCGATCGCTTCCGGCAGCGGCATGAGCTTCAGGCGCAGCGCGTACTCGCTGAGAAACCGCGCCATCGTGCCGAATGTCCGCGGATGCGGTTTGCCTTCGGCGGTCGGACCGGTCAGGCTGCGCGAGGAGGAATCGGAACCCAGGAACACGAACGGCCACTTCAGGATGCGGCGCAGGTTGTCCTCGGACATCCCGAAGAAGATGGCGCTCACGGCCATTTTCGTGCGCAGGAGCAGCTCGAAGACCGCCTCGCACGGCTCCAGGCCCATCCGGCGCGCGGCCTCGGCGACGGTCAGCCCCTCGAACTCGCGCGTGGATTCGGTCGCGACGGAGATGACGATCGCGTCCCAGCGGCCGCCCTTCGCGCGGAAGCCGGCGACGGCCTTCTTCAACTTCGCCCGCGACGTCGCGCTCCGCAGCCGGTCGAGCGCGCGCTCCCTGCCGCCGGCCGCGAGCCAGTCCGGGAAGATCGTCGAGAGCTCGGTCATCGCCGCCAGGTACGGATAGCGGTCGCAGGTCACGTCGCGGCCGGCGGCGCGCGCGGCGAAGAGGGCGCGTTCGAGGCGGCCAATCTTCCACCAGTTCGCGGGCCCATTGGTCTTGAGATGGCTGATGTGCAGCGGCGCCCCGGCGGCGGCCGCGACGCGGAGCGATTCGCGAACGGATTGGAGCAGATGGCGGCCCTCGCTGCGCATGTGCGTGCAGTAGGGTCGGCGCGCGGCGGCCAGGCGGCGGCAGAGCGCGACCAGTTCGCGCGGCTCGGCGAAGCAGCCCGGCGGATAGCACAGCCCGCTGCTGAAACCGAGCGCGCCCTGTTCGAGGCACTCGTCCAGCAGCGCCTCCATCCGATGAATCTGCGGAGCGGTCGCCGCGCGCCCGGCGTATCCGACGACGGCCGAACGAAGGGCGCCGTGTCCGGCGAGGAACCCGCGGTTGATCGCGCTGCCGCACGACTCGACCCGCGCAAAATAGCCGGCCGCGTCGTGCCAGTCCGCACGCACCTCTTTTCTCGCCAGCTCGGCCCGCCGCTGCTCTGCCGAAGGCCCTCCGAGCGGGAAGAGCGAGAAGCCGCAGGTGCCGTTGATCTCCGTGGTCACGCCGTCGTAGACCCGACCCTGCGCGGAGGAATCCTGGAGCGCGGAAAGGTCGCTGTGCGAGTGCGAGTCAATGAATCCCGGCGCGACGATCAGCCCTTGCGCCGCCAGCACGCGCGCGCCAGGCGCGCGGATCGCCGGGCCGATGCGGCGGATGCGGTCGCCCTCGATGAGCAGATCGCATTTCGTCGGGGCGGCATCGCGCCGGCCGTCAATCAACGTGCCGCCCGCAAGCAGAATGCGGTTCATAGTCGCCTTTCCCCAGGCCGCAAGATCGCGCGCAGCACCCTTATACGGGGGAATCTGAATCGAAGTCAAGTTGCGGTTTGGAGCGACCCGGCAAGCCGGCGCTTGACAAGTTCTGAAAGGTGACTACACTGTGTCGCATGCGCCGAGATCAGTATCGCACTCGTCCTCGTCGTCCTCGCGCTCGGCCGTCGGTTCAGAACTGCCATTCGAGGATGGGAGCAAGGACGATTCAAGGAGTCGCGGCATGGGCGGGGATATTTTCGAGAGCATCGCGGATCTGGAAAAACGCTCGGAGGAGGTGATCGAGCGGGCGCGGCTGCAGGCAGTGGAGCTGCGCGCGGAGGTGGAGCGAAAGCTCAAGGCGCTCGGCGATGAGCTCGAACGCGATTACGGCTTTCCGCGCGAGGAGATCGAGCGCGAGTTGGAGAAGCGGCGCCAGCAGATTTTTCGGGACTTCGAGGCGCGCACGCGCGCCAGCCTGTCCCGGCTCGACGCGGTCAAGCGCGAGAAAATCGCGCCGATTATCGAGCGCGTGATCAAGGCCTTTTTGGAATCCGCGCACGGCAATTGAACGGCGCGGCGCTGCTTGACAGCCGACAGGTGATAGCGTACGCTCAGGCGTCCATGCCGGCCGCGCCGATTTCGCCTCGTCGTTCCACGATCTGGGAGCGAATCATGGGTGGAAAATCCGTTTTCGCCAACGTGATGCTGGTGGTCATCGCGCTCATCCTGTTCCTGGGGTTCTACCTGGTGATCGGCGCGGTGGACGTCTTTCGCAAGCGCGCGGAGAATCTGGTCACGGAAGTCGCCGCCATGAATTCGGAGATCTCGCGCCTGCGGGAAGAGCTCGCCGGCGGCGGGTTCAAGCCCGGGGCTTCGGCCGGAACCGGCGCGGAGAAAGCCCTTCCGAAGTTCGCCAACATGGAACTGCGCGACCCGAACGGCATCGAGGGCGACGCGCTCGCCAGCGCCATGCAGGCGGAAAGCGGCAACCTGAACCCGATCATCAACAACGAGGCGTCCACCAACGATTTCTGGGGCATGTGCACCGACACTCTGGCCGAACGCAGTTTCCTCAATCCGGATATTTTCGAGCCCAAACTGGCGGAGAAATGGGAGATCTCCGACGACAAACTGACTTACACCATCCACCTGCGCAAAGGCGTCCTATGGCACGATTTCACCGACCCGACCACGCACAAGAGATACGAGAACGTCGAGGTCACCGCCGACGATTTCAAGTTTTACGTGGACGTGATCATGAACCCGAAAATCCCGTGCGATTTTATGCGCGTGTACTTCCAGGACCTCCAGGGCCTTCGCGTCCTGGACCGGTACACGTTCCAGGTGACGTGGAAGCAGCGTTACTGGAAATCGGAGGAACTCACGCTCACGCTCAACCCGCTGCCGCGGCACTTCTATCAGTTCGATCCGGCCAACCCGGATGACTTCACCGACAACGCCGAGCGCAACCGGATGATCGTGGGCTGCGGGCCGTGGATCTTCGAGTCGTGGGAGAAGGGCAAAGAGCTTGCCTTCCGCCGCAACGAGGCATACTACGCGCCGAAGCCTTACCTGCTGCGCCGGATGGTCAAGATCATCCGCGAGCCCACCGCCAGCCTTCAGGCGCTCCGCAACGGCGAGATTGACCGCATGGGCCTGCAGCCGGAACAGTGGGTTGACCAGATCAAGGACGCGGCCTTCAACGCCAAGTTCGACAAGTTCCAGTACCCGGCCCGCGCGTTCAACTTCATCGGCTACAACCTGCGGCGCGACCTCTTCAAGGACAAGCGCGTGCGCCTGGCGCTGACGCACCTGGTCAACCGCGAGCGCATCCTGAAGGAAGTCTACCACGATCTGGGGCGCATCGTCTCGGGGCCGTTCTACATTGACAGCTCCTCCTATGACCAGAGCGTCAAGCCGTGGCCCTTCGACGTGGACAAGGCCAAGGCGCTGCTGGCCGAGGCCGGCTGGAAAGACACCGTCGGCGACGGCGTGCTCCGCAAGGACGGGAAGAAGTTCGAGTTCATCTACATGACCATCTCCAGCAGCAAGATCGGCGAGCAGATCGCCGCGATCGTGCGCGACGACTTCGCCAAAGCCGGCATCATCGTGAACATCAACCCGGTCGAGTGGTCCATCTACACGCAACGCCTGGACGAGCGCAACTTTGACGTCTGCCAGCTCGGCTGGCAGCTCGACTGGGCGGACGACCCGTATCAGATCTGGCATTCCTCGCAGGCCGACTTGCCGCGAGGCTCCAATTTCGTCGGGTTCAAGAACGCCGAGGCGGACCGGATCATCGAGGAAGGCCGCCGCGAGTTCGACGTGGCGCAGCGAACGGAGCTGTACCATCGCCTCCACCGCCTGCTGCACGAGGAGCAGCCGTACACGTTCCTGATTTCGCCCGACGCGCTCGTGGCGCAGGACAAGCGCTTTCGGAACGCCAAGGTCTGGAAGCCCATGAACGAGATGTATCCGGACGGCTTCTGGGTGCCGCTCGCAGAACAGAAGTACAAGGAGTAGCCGCCGGCAGGGCGGCGCTTTTCTGATCTCGTAATCGTAATCTTACTCGTAATCCTAATCGCCGTTGACTGCGTTGTGCCTGAAAATTACGACGATTACGATTACGAACAGGCAAGGCTTGGCGACTTTCCTGGCGTATGTAACAGCCTGCAAGGAGCGGCGTGCGCAACTACATCCTCAAGCGGTTTCTCTTCATGGTCATCACCCTCCTGGTGATCACCGTCGTCTCGTACACGATGATGCGCGTGGCGCCGGGCGACCCGATCCGCGCGCAGCAGCTCGGCGGCGGGGAGGCCGGAGTCCAGCGCGCTTCCAAGAGAGAAAGCCTGGGCGAAAAGATCCTGCGCGAGAAGTACCACCTCGACCGCAACCCGATCGTCGGCTACGGCTACTGGATCTGGGGGATCGTGACGCGCTTCGACTGGGGCGACTCCCTCGTCGTGGACCGGGGCGCGCCGGTGCTCGGCATCATCGCCGAGCGCCTGCCGGCCACGCTGAAACTGGAGACCTTCTCCATCATCCTGATCTACGCCTGCGCGATCCCGATCGGGATCTACTCGGCCGTGCGGCGCAATACGGCCAGCGAGCGCGCCATGACCGTGGCGCTGTTCCTGCTCTATTCGCTCCCGACGTTCTGGGTCGGGCTGCTGATGCTGGTGTTCTTCTGCGGCGACCGGTTCCTGAACATCTTCCCCGTCGCCGGCCTGGCGCCGGACAGCTACCTCACCTGGGGCATGAGCTACTGGCGCATCCTGGCCGAGACGGCCCGGCACTACGTGCTGCCGGTCGTGTGCCTGAGCTATGCCGGCCTGGCGGGACTGTCGCGCTATGCCCGCGTGGGCATCCTGGAGATCGTCCGCCAGGACTATATCCGCACCGCCCGCGCGAAAGGCCTGCCGGAGGGGCAGGTCATCCTCAAACACGTGTTCCGCAACAGCCTGCTCCCGCTCGTCACGCTGTTCGCCGGGCTGTTGCCCGGCCTGATCGGCGGGTCCATCATTGTCGAGTACATCTTCTCGATCAACGGCATGGGGAGCCTTTCCTTCCTGGCGCTCTCCAGCCGCGACTACCCCTTGATGATGGCGCTCTTCACGATCGGCGCCCTTTTGACCCTGCTGGGAATTCTGATTTCGGATCTCCTGTATGCCGTCGTTGACCCGCGAATCACCTACGAATGAGATGGCGCAGGCGGACCAGCCGCGCACGTATCGCGCCATGGTCTGGCGCCAGTTCCGCCGCGACTGGATCGCGGTCGGCGGTCTGGCGTTGATCGCGGCCCTCTTCGCGGTGGCCATCGCCGCGCCGGTGATCGCCAACAACAAGCCGATCCTGATGCGCCGGGACGGCCGGCTCAGCTCGCCGATGCTCCGAGAAGTCTTCGCGCCGAGCGAGGAAGTGCCGGAGCAGTTCCTGGAGCGCGTCTTCAACTACGCGCTGGTCCTGACGGTCGCGTCGCTGGTCGTCCTCATTCCGCTGTGGCTGGCCGTCCGCCGGAAGGCGTGGCGCGCGGCGGCGCTGGGCTGGACCGCCGCGGCGCTCGCCGTCGCTTGCCTGGTCCCGTTCTTTCTCGTGCGGAGCCGGCTGGACAAAACCGATTACCGCGGCCTGGCGGCGCAGGTCAAGCCGGGGACGGCGGACTGGCTGCTCCTGCCGCCGGTGCCGTACGGGCCGTTCGAGCAGTTGCCGAACGAGCCGTATTCCGCCCCCAGCGCCGCCCACCCGATGGGCACCGACCGCTCCGGCAGCGACGTGCTCGTGCGCGTCATTCACGGCTCGCGCGTGTCGCTCTCGGTCGGTTTCCTCTCCGTGGGCGTGGCGGTGATCATCGGCCTGTTCGTCGGCGCGGTATCGGCGTACCATGGCGGCTGGGTGGACCTGCTGCTCCAGCGCGTCGTCGAGATCGTCATCTGCTTCCCGACGTTCCTCCTGATCCTCACGATCATGGCCTTCGTGGAGAAGCGCTCGATCTTCAACGTCATGCTCGTGATCGGGCTGACCGGCTGGACCGACGTCACGCGCCTGGTGCGCGGGCAGATGCTCTCGGAGAACGCCAAGGATTACGTCGTCGCCGCGCACGCCCTGGGCGCGAGCGCGTGGCGCGTGATGCTGCGCCACCTGCTTCCGAACAGCATCGCGCCGGTCTTCGTCGCGGTCACCTTCGGGATCGCCGGCGCCATCCTGACCGAAAGCGGCCTATCGTTCCTCGGCTTCGGCGTCCGCCCGCCGACGGCCTCCTGGGGCGAACTCCTGAACCAGGCCCAGGCCTGGCCGACTGGCTACTGGTGGCTCACCGTCTGGCCTGGCGTGATGATTTTCGTCACGGTGACCGTGTATAACCTAGTCGGTGAAGGCCTGCGCGACGCGCTGGACCCGAGGTTGAAGATATAATAGGACTTCGGATGAACTACGGATGAACGCCCAACACTCAACATCGAACGCCCAACGCCCAAGTACGGCGAACGGCGCACCGAAGTACGATCTGGAAAATCGCCTGCTGAATTACGCGGTGATGATCTTGCAAGTGGTGGAACAGTTGCCGAATACGCGTGCGGGGAACCATGTTGCCGGACAGCTTATCCGTTGCGGAACGTCGCCCTTGCCGAATCACGGCGAAGCCGAGGCGGCCGAATCCAGCGATGATTTCGCGCATAAGCTCAGGATCTGTCTGAAGGAACTTCGCGAATCGAGGCGCTGGCTGTTGTTGATCCAGCGCGCCGAACTCCTGGGGAACAAGCAGCTTCTGAGCGCGTCTCTCCAGGAAACCGAGGAATTGATTCGCATCTTTTTCGCCAGCCTTAGGACGGTTGCAAAACGCAAGCGCGAGCGCCTGGCGCAGCGCGGTTCTTGACTCAATTGTCCTTGGGCGTTGAGCGTTCGATGTTGGGTGTTGGGCGTTCATTCGTAGAATTCACGAAGATGAGGTGAATCAATTCCTGGCTTCAAAAGGTGTTTTTGAGAAGTGACAAACAAGTAGATGCCAGAAACGCAACTCCTAACGGTTCGTGACCTGCACACGGTTTTCCGCACGCTCGACGGCGACGCACGGGCGGTGGACGGGATTTCGTTCGAGGTCGCTGAAGGCGAGACGCTCGGCCTGGTCGGCGAATCGGGCTGCGGGAAATCCGTGACCGCCCTCTCCATCCTCCGACTGGTGGACCGGCCCGGACAGATCGAGTCCGGCGAGATCCTGCTGCGCGGGCGGAACCTCCTGGGCCTCTCGACGCGCGAGATGTGCCGCGTGCGCGGCGGACAGATCTCGATGATTTTCCAGGAGCCGATGACTTCGCTCAACCCGGTCTTCACCGTCGGCAACCAGATCGTCGAGGCCGTCCGCCTTCATCAGAAGAAAGGCGCCGAGGAGGCCCGCAAGCTGGCCGTGGACATGCTGCGCCGCGTCGGCATCCCCAACCCGGAGCAGCGCGTGGACGAGTATCCGCACCAGCTTTCCGGCGGGATGAAGCAGCGCGTCATGATCGCCATGGCGCTCGTCTGCCGCCCGGCGCTCCTGATCGCCGACGAGCCGACGACCGCGCTCGACGTCACGATCCAGGCTGAGATCCTCGACCTGCTGGCGAACCTGCAGCGCGATCTCGGCATGGCGATCCTGCTCATCACGCACAACCTCGGCATCGTCGCCGGGATGGCCAAACGCGTCCTGGTCATGTACGCGGGCCGGACGGCGGAATATTCGCCGACGGAGGATCTCTTCGCAAACCCGCGCCATCCGTACACGATCGCGCTCTTCAAGTCCATCCCGCGGCTTGACTCGGAGCGCACCGCGCGGCTCGAGGCGATCCGCGGCCAAGTCCCGAGCCCGACTCACTGGCCCACGGGCTGCCGTTTTCACCCGCGCTGCCCGCACGCAATGGACCTCTGTCGTCAGGAACAGCCGCCGCTCGAACAGAAGCGGCGGAATCACTGGTCGGCGTGCTGGGTGCTCAAATAAAGTGCGGAGTGCGGAATGCAGAGTGATATAGGAAATGCCGGCCACGCCGCGGCGGACTCGCGGGACGAACCGCTCCTGGAGGTCTCCGACCTGAGGAAGCATTTCCCCGTCCGCAGGGGGCTGCTGCGCAAGGTGGCGGCGCAGGTGAAGGCGGTGGACGGCATCTCGTTCACGCTCGGGCGCAAGGAGACGCTCGGCCTGGTCGGCGAGAGCGGCTGCGGCAAGACCACCGCCGGGCGCTCGATCCTCCGCCTGATCGAGCCGACCGGCGGCCGGGTCGTGTTCCGCAGGCGGGACATCCTGGGACTCTCGACGGAAGAATTGCGGCTCGAGCGGCGGCACATGCAGATCATTTTCCAGGACCCGTATTCGTCGCTGAACCCGCGGATGACCGCCGGCGCCATCGTCGGCGAGGCGCTGACGATCCACCGCATCGCGCGCGGTCAGGAGCAACGCGACCGCGTGCGCGGGCTCCTCGAGCGCGTCGGCCTCGAGGCCGGGCACATGGACCGCTACCCGCACGAGTTCTCCGGCGGCCAGCGCCAGCGCATCGGCATCGCGCGCGCGATCGCGCTCAACCCCGACTTCATCGTCTGCGACGAAGCGGTCAGCGCGCTCGACGTCTCCATCCAGGCGCAGGTCATCAACCTGCTCCAGGACCTCCAGGAGGAATTCGGCCTCAGCTACCTCTTCATCGCGCACGACCTGGCCGTGGTCAAATATGTCAGCGACCGCGTCGCGGTGATGTACATGGGCAAGATCGTCGAGACGGCCTCCTGCGAGGAGCTTTTCGCGAACCCGCTGCATCCGTACACGCTGGCGCTGCTCTCGGCGGTGCCCGTCCCGGACCCGAAGACGCAGCGCAAGCGGATCATCCTCGAGGGCGGCGTGCCCAGCGCGCTGAACCCGCCGGACTACTGCCGTTTCTACGACCGCGGCTGCAAGCTCTCCACCGCGCAGTGCAAGGAGGACGAGCCGCGCCTTCACGACGTCGGCGGCGGCCACTGGGTGGCGTGTTTCGCTATTCCGTGAGGATCATGCAAAGCACAACGGCAACTTTTTGCCACGGATTGCACGGATGGCCACGGATTACCGCCTTCGAGCAACAGGGCTGGAACGGCCGTCATCTTCATCTTTCGTTAATCCGTGGGAATCCGTGAAATCCGTGGCAAGATCAGCAGTTGTTTTCTTTGATCAGTAGGAGGGACCGGCATGGCTGGAGACAATTCCGCATTCGGTCGCGAGTTGCGCATGGGCATGGTCGGCGGCGGGCCGGGCGCGTTCATCGGCGAGGTGCATCGCAAGGCCGCCCGGATGGATGGCGGCATTCGGCTGGTGGCGGGCGCCTTCAGCAGCGATCCGGAAAAATCGCGGCAGACCGGCCGCGAGCAGCTCCTGGACCCGCGGCGGGTTTACGGCGGCGTCTCTGAGATGATCCGCGGCGAACTGTCGTTGCCGCCGGGGGAGCGGATAGACTTCGTCTCGATCGTCACGCCGAACCACCTGCACTTTCCCGTGTCGCGCGATTTCCTGCGGGCCGGGTTCCACGTCGTCTGCGACAAGCCGATGACGCTCGACGTCCGCGAGGCGCTCGCGTTGCGCGAGATCGTGCGAAAATCGAAAAAGGTCTTCGCGCTCACGCACAATTACACCGGCTTTCCGATGGTCAAGCTCGCGCGCGACATGATACGTCAGGGCGACCTGGGGCGCGTGCTCAAGATCGTCGTCCAGTACCCGCAAGGCTGGCTGGTTCAGCCGCTCGAGCGGCGCGGCTCGAAGCAGGCGGAATGGCGGACCGACCCGAAGCGCTCCGGCGTCGCCGGCTGCATGGGCGACCTGGGCACGCACGCGGAGAACCTGGCCGAGTACGTCACCGGCCTGCGCATCCGCGAGATCTGCGCCGACCTGACGACCTTCGTCCCGGGCCGCAGGATCCCCGATGACGGCAACTGCCTCGTCCGCTTCGAGCGCGGCGCCAAGGGAATCCTCATCGCCAGCCAGGTCTCGATCGGCGAGGAGAACGACCTTGCGATCTGGGTTTACGGGCAGAAGCGCAGCCTCGAGTGGTTCCAGGAGAACCCGAACGAGCTGTACGTCCGCGGGATCGAACAGCCCGTGCAGGTCTGGCGGCGCGGCAACGGCTACATCGGCGCGAAGAGCCCGGCCGCGGCGCGCGCCATGCGGGTGCCCTTTGGCCATCCGGAGGGGTACCTCGAGGCGTTCGCGAACATCTACGTCAACGTCGCCGCGACGATCCGCGCCGCCCTCGACGGCGTCAAGCCCGATCCGATGGCGCTGGATTTCCCGACGGTGGACGACGGCGTGCGCGGCATGCAGTTCCTCGAGGCGGTGGTCCAATCCAGCCGGCTCGGGGCGAAGTGGGTGAAGCTGCCGAAAGGATGAATACAGTTCGGAGCGGCTCTACAGTGAAGGTATCTCCAAGTCTTTGCATATCTTGCGGGCGGTGAACTCGAAGACCTCACGATGACGCGGCACCGTTGAGGACTTCCGGGCGCGACGATTCACGTAGACGGTGTGGCTTCGCCCTTCGCGCAAGAACTCGCAACCATGCTTTTCGAGATGCCGGATGAGATCCTGTCGCTTCATCGGGCAGAAACCACTAAGGGCTCCCGAATAACATCTTGTCCAATGAGCGACTCCTCCGCCAGCACGCGGTTTGCATCCAGTACGAGTTCCACTGCCTCGGACAGATTCCGCCGCGTCTCCGCGAGCGTTCGTCCCTGTGTGTTAGCGCCGGGTAGTTCCTCGACGAACCCAACGTAACCGCCCGGCACTTTCTGAAATATTGCCGTCAGTTTCATGCTCTTCTCCGATCTTTCCCCATTCTAGCAGCCGTGCCTGCGCGCCGCAACGCGATTCGGCGCTGCCGGGGATTGTATCAAGGCAGCCCGCCTTGTCAAACCCGCGAGAAAAGGGTAATAATAGGCGGTCCATTTTCTGGAAGGAGCACTGCCATGGCGCGCAAGGTGACGCTGTTCACGGGGCAATGGGCGGACCTGCCGATCGAACGGATGTGCGAGATGGCCCGGGACATGGGATATGACGGGCTGGAGCTCGCCTGCTGGGGCGACCATTTCGACATTGACAAGGCGGCCTCGTCGAAGAGGTACTGCGACGAGCGGCGCGCGCTGCTGGCGCGGTACGGTCTCGGCTGCTGGGCGATTTCGAACCACCTGGCCGGGCAACTCGTCTGCGACCTGAACTCGGACTGCCGCAGCGATGCATTCGCGCCGAAGGCCTGCCGCGGCAACCCGGAAGCCAAGCGAAAGTGGGCGGTGGAGACGATGAAAAAATCCGCCGCGGCCGCTCGAAACCTGGGCGTGCCGGTCGTCATCGGCTTCACTGGAAGTTCCATCTGGCATATGCTTTACGCGTTCCCGCCGGTCAGCCAAGAGCAGATCAACGAGGGTTTCCGATACTTCGCCGGGACGTGGGAACCGATCCTGGCGCAGTTCAAGCGGAACAAGGTGCGGTTCGCGCTGGAGGTCCATCCGACCGAGATCGCGTTCGACCTGTACACCGCGGAGCGCGCGCTGGCGGCGATCGGAGGCGACCGGAGTTTCGGTTTCAACTTCGATCCCTCGCACCTGCACTGGCAGGGCGTGGACCCGGTGAAGTTCCTGCTGCGATTCCGCGACCGCATCTGCCACGTGCACATGAAGGATGCCATCGTGACGCTGGACGGCGAGAGCGGCATCCTGGGCAGCCACCTGGATTTCGGCGACGCGCGGCGCGGGTGGAATTTCCGCAGCCTCGGCCGCGGCAAGGTGGACTTCGAGGCGATCCTCCGCGCGCTCAACCAGATCGGCTACAGCGGGCCGCTGTCGGTCGAGTGGGAAGATTCGGCAATGGACCGCGAGCAAGGGGCGCGCGAGGCATGCCGGTTCGTGCGGAACCTGGACTTCGCCCCCAGCGCCGTCGCGTTCGACGCACAGTTGAACCGCTGAAGGACGGGGACGGCGCCGAACGCTCCGCCAAACTACGGCGCCGGCGTTGTGGTCGCCGGCGTCGCCGCTGTCGTCGCGGGAGCCGTCCCGGTCGCGGGCGCGGCCTCCGGAGGAACCGCAGGTGTCGGCGCCGCGGGCGGCTGCGGCGTCTCGGGCGCCGCACCATACTCCGCGCGATGGCTATTCATGTAGATCACGGCCTTGTCCACGCACTTGTCCAAGTCCCACGGCGGCGTTGTCCTGAAATCGAACAGCTCCGTACCCGGCGGCGAATTATTCGTCACGATGTCTTCAAGCACCAGCCCCATCTGATGAACCTCCGTTACGAGCGTCATGTCTTCCACGGTGTGGACAAGCGCCTGGAGCCGGTCGAGCGTCAGATTAGGGAGATCCGCGCGGCGCACCTGCGCGACCGCGCGATAGGTCTCCGCCAGCGTGGGTGCGACCGGCGCGCCGGCCGGCGTGGGTGTGACCGGCGCGGCGGCCGGCGTGGGTTGGCCGCGCCCGAAACCTCTCGCCGCCATGAATGCCGCTTGCGCTCCTCCTTGACCTTGAGCGCCCGCAAACGACCCAGGGCCTCTGAAATTGGGGGGCATACGCGACGCTCCTGGCGGTAGCCCTGTTGCAGGCGAAGAAGGCGACGGCGGCGCGTACGTCGGGCGGGGAAAGCCGCTCGGCGGCGCGTACAGGGGGCTGGGAACGCCGGGTGCCAGCCCCGGGCGCTGGATCGTTTCTGCCGACGTCACCACCGTTTCCACCTGCGCCGTGTACTCGTTCAGGATTTCCTGGAGATGGCTGACGATAATTGGAGCGGCGGCCATCGGTTTCTTTTCGCCGATGGTCGTGAGCGCGGCGAGGCGCAGGGCGCGCGGGCGCTCCAACTTCATCATCTCGCTGATCACCATGGTCTGATCCGCCGCGGGGACTCCGTTGCTCATCAGACCTTCGAAGCCCCAATACGCCACAGCGAATTCCTTGTCCTTCGCCGCCGTCTGCAGAGCCTGGAGTGTCGCCGGCGACGTGTCGCCGACATTCGCCATCTCGGCGAGAACTATGGCGGCGTTCATTCGAACCTGGGGGTCGGCGTCGCCGAGCAGTTGCACGATCAGCGGGCGCGCGACTTGGCGTTGTTCCACCAGATAGTTGCGCGCGTCCGCGATATCGGACGCCTTCGCCGCGGCGGGCGCCTTGACGACCGCGATCGCGTTGGCCAGCGGGTCTTCGGGCGCTGCGGGCGTTGGGGCTTCCTGGGGCCATGCGACTGGGATGAACGTTGCGAGCACGAGAATGCCCGCGCAAAGAGCCAAGAGGCGACCCATGCGCCATCCTCCATTCAGGTATCCGGAGTCCTTCATACTTGATACTCAATGCCGAACGTCTTGTCAAGCTGCGCGCCCGTGAAATCCAAAGCTGCGGCCGTGGCGCGGCGATCCGCCTCCGCCGACTCTTTTCCGCGCGCCGACTCTTCTTCGCCCGCCGAAGCGGCGGAGCGGCGAAGGGCGGGGCTACGGCGGACAGGCGGGCATTCGGCTATCTTCGCGCTGGACACTCGGCGGAAGACTGTTTATAGTAGCCCCTCTTGATCGGGCCCTGCGCGATGAGGGGCGTCCGCGGGGAGGCGGCGCTTTACTGGACGGAATGATGGCTCCCGACTCATCCGACGGCGAGTCGAGCGGCGCGCGCCCGGGCGAATGGCTCGAGCGCACCGGGGCGCTGCACCTCCACTCACGCTACAGCGACGGCAGCGGCTCGGTCGAGGAGATCCTCGCCGCCGCGCGCGGCGCCGGGCTGGACTTCGTCGTCCTGACCGACCACGACAATCTCGGCGCGCTCCGGGAAGGCTGGCAGGGCGTTCATGACGGCGTCGCGCTGGTCATCGGCGCCGAGGTCACGCCCTGGCGCCAAGGCCACCTGCTCGTTCTGCGCGTGCGCCATTGCGAGGGATATGCCGTCCGGCCCAACCGGAGGACGATGGACGCCGTCGGCGCGCAGGGCGGATACGTCATCGTCGCGCATCCGATGGGCAAACGGAAGCGCTCGCTCGGCATCCACCACGCGCCGCTGTACGACTGGCGCCACCCGGCGGTCCGCGGCGTCGAGATCTGGTCGTACATGCACGACTGGGTGGAGGGCGTCGAATGGTGGCGGTTGCCGGCGGCGTACGAGTTCTGGAAACACCCGCAGCGCCGCGTTCGCGGGCCGGACCCGAACGTGCTGCGGATGTGGGACCGGTTCGGCCGCGAGCGCCGTCTGAGCGGCCTGGGCGGGCTGGACTGTCACGCCCGGCGCGTGCCGCTCACGCGGCTGGAGCTGTTCTCGTACCGGCAGATGTTCGGCTTTGTGCGCAACCATCTGTTCATCCGGCCGGAAGACTGGCGCAACGACCCGATCGCGGCGGTGACCGAGGCGCTGGCCGAGGGGCGAGGATTTGTCGCGCACGACCTTATCGCCGATTCCGCCGGCGCGCGATGCGACGCTCAGTTGGCGGACGGCCGCGCGCTCCAGATGGGCCAGGAAGCGCCCTTCGCGAAAGGAGCGCGGATGACGCTCGCCTTGCCCCGCGCGGCGGAAGTGCACTGGATCGCCGACGGCCAGCGCCGGCTCAAAGAACTCACCGACCGCCTCTCGGCCACTCCGGCCGGCCCGGGCGTCTATCGCTTTGAGGCCTGGCTCGAAGGCGCGCCCTGGATTTTCACGAACCCGTTCTATCTGAGGTAGTGCGGAGAGTGGAAAACGCAAAGTGTAAAGCGGCTCGGGCTTCGCCCGCATGTGCGCGCTGGCGCGCACAATGATTTTGGATTTTGGATTTTGCATTTTGCACTTTGCACTTATCATTACGCATTGCGCCGCTCCACGGTCACTTGCGGCGGCGCGCGAGGGGCGCTAGACTAGCGCCCTGAACGGGGCGCCCACGAGAGGTTTTTGAGACGGAGGCCTGGCATGATTTCAACGACGCGCCGGATTGCGCTGTCGCTGCTAAGCGCGGGGCTTTTGTCGTGCGCCGTGCCCTGCACGCTGGTGATGTCCGGATGCGCAAAGACCCGGATTCCCGAGCCGCCTCCGCCGGAGGCGAAAGATTACGCGCGCCCGCTTCCGGCGGGCATGCCCGCGCTGAGGAAGATTACGGACCCGGCGCGCCTGCCTGATTTCCGGGCGGCGTTCGACGCCGACCGCGAAGGGCTGCTGACGGCGCTGAACCTGAGCATCGGCTGGTTCGAGCGGCCCTCGAGCAAGAAGTTCTTCCCGGTCCAGGACATCACGCATGAGCGTGCGGCCGCGAGCCTGGCGGCTTTCCGGGAGATCCTGACCTCGGCGCATTCGGGGGACGAACTCCAGGCGAGAATCCTGGCCAGCTTCGACGTGTACGAGTCGGTCGGCTGCGACGACGCCGGCACGGTGCTCTTCACCGGCTACTACACGCCGATCTTCGATGCCAGCCTGACGCCGACGGCCGAGTATCGCTGGCCTCTTTACAAGACGCCGCCGGACCTCGTCAAGGACGCGAACGGCGAGTGCGTCGGGCGCAAATTGCCGGACGGGACTATCGAGAAATCGTATTACAGCCGCCGGGAGATTGACCAGGGCGCGATCAAAGGGCAGGAACTGGTTTATCTCAAGGGCCGTTTCGAGGCGTTCGTCTGCACCGTGGAGGGCTCCGCGCAGCTTCGGTTGCCGGACGGAAGCATGTTCAAGGTCGGCTACCAGGCCAACAACGGAAAGAATTACACGAGCGTCGGTCAGGCGCTCGTGGAGGCGGGGCTTCTGCCGAAGGAGCAATTGACGCTCTCGAACCTGATCAAGTTCTTCCATCAGAATCCGGAGAAGATGGACGAATTCCTCCCGCGCAACGAGCGGTACGTCTTCTTCCAGAAGACCGACGCCGCGCCGACGGGCTGCCTGGGTGTGCCGGTGACCGAGCGCTGCACCATCGCGACGGACAAGAGCGTTTTCCCGCGCGGCTGCCTCGCCTTTGTGGACACGCGGGTGCCGCTCGCGACGGAGTCCGGCCAGGCGGCGAAGCCGCGCTGGCGGCATTTCGCGCTCGACCAGGATGCCGGCGGGGCGATCCGCGCGGCCGGCCGCGCCGACATCTATCTCGGCATCGGCGACCAGGCGGGCCGCATCGCGGGCTGGATGCTGGACGAAGGGCGGCTGTACTACCTCTTCCTCAAGTAGTTTCTGTTGCAGAAAGGCTTGTTGCGGCGACGCATCAGCCGCCCGCCGAATGCCGTTACCGGCAGACTACGAACGCAGAGGCGGTTTCCGTCCGGTCGTCAGGCGCGTGTCCATTCCGCCGCAACGGACCCATTGTCTTTCCGCAAGGTCGTCCCTTCCCAGCGCCATGAGGATCGCGCGCCAGTTCGCCACGTCCTCTTCAATCTCAGGCGCAGGCACAAACCCGCCGGCGAGGTAGAGCCGGATCGCCTCCGGTCGCGAAACCTCCGTGTCGAGCACCGCGTCGCGCCAGCCCTGTTCCCGGAAATAGATCAGGCACCGCCGCAGGAGCGCCGTCCCCAGCCCGCGCCGCCGGAATTCCGGGAGGACCGCCATCATGTGGAGGTAGCCGGTCCGGCCGCCGTGGAGGAGTTTCTGAAGCGCGCCGGCAGTGGCGACGGGACGCCCGCCTTCCGTGACGACGAAGAAAAGCCGTTCCGGGCAGAACGACTCCTCGGAGAGCATGTGCCGTTGAAAGGCGTCGTCAGGCCAATCGCCGCCGCAGCTTCGGCGGATGATGTCGAGCCACGCGGCCTCGTCTCCGGCGCGGCAGGAACGAAAGCTGAAGTTCTCCGGCAGCAGGGGCGGCGGGACGTTATCGAGGGCCGGCCGAATCATGAAGAGGTGCGCGGCTCGGACCATCGGAAAACCCCTCCGCATGCCGACGTGTCCGCCGAAGCCCTGGCTCTTCGCAGCTCCGCCGCTTCGGCGGGCGAAGAAGAGTTAGCGAAGGCGGATTGCCGAATGCCGATCCGCCTCCCCTGAAGCTGCGGCGGACAAGCTGCCGAACGACTTATGCGCCGCCGGCGCTCGGGATCTGGTCCAGCGCGTCCATCGCCGCGGCGGCGACATCGTGCGGAGTCCTTTCATTCGTGGCGATGCCCCGGAGCATGTTGGTCACGCGCGCGGAATCGAGGGAGGCCAGTCGCGCCAGTGCGGAGATCGCATCGCGACTGTGGGGGCCGGAGGGCTTCACATAATACTCGTAGAGATCGCGGATGCTGGTGGAAGCTTTGCAGGCTGCGAACGCCTTGATGAGGTAGGGCGCCATCTCGTCGGAGTTTCTCGTTTGATCGAGCTCCGCGATGCGCGTGAGCGCCTTTCCTGCATGGTCGCCGCCGATGCTGCCGAGCGCCTCGATGATGGCCTCGCGCAACTGGCGGTTCTCGTCCTCCGTAGCTTTGGCCAGGCCGGGCAATCGCGAGGGCGGCGTCGCAGGCGCGAGCCCGCCAGGCATTCCCCGGCGCGCCCCCGGGGGCGGGCCGCCGCGCCCGGCAGCCATCATTCCCGGGCGTGACGGCCCGCCGGACGGCTTGGAGAGTTCCTCGTAGTAGGGCCAGAGCTTGCCGTCAATCATTGAGTCGTCGCGCACGTTGCGCAGGGCCTCAGCGGCCGCCTGAGCGATGCCGGTGGCATCTTTTTCGAACTTGTCCAACAGGAAATTGCGAACGTCGGCGTCCTCGGCGTACTTGGCGAGGATGCTCGCCGCCGCCGCGCGTTTCGTCGTCTCGAGCGTCGAATCGGCCAGGCATCCTTCCGCGAGCGCGATGGAACCCGCCCGCTCGGCGTCTGTGGCGGAAGACGCAATCGAGACGAGAACCTCCAAGTCGGAATCCTGCAGCGCTGACCCGCTCTTCTCCCACCAGGATTTATACGCCGAATTGGGATCAGCGAAGTGGGCGGCCAGGCTCGTGAGGATCCGCCGACGCAGCTCATCCGGAAGGGCTGATTTGCCGACGAGCGCATCGAGCGTGGCCGTGACGGCATCGGGCGCGTCGAGTCCACTGAGCGCGCGTACGGCCTCTTCGACGACGCTGGTATCTTTGTCGTTCAGGACGCTTTGGATCGAACTGGGCACGGTGGCGTCCTTCAGCGCGCCCAGGGCGCGTATGGCGGCGATTCGTACGTCGCGGTTATGGTCCGCGGACAGGAGAAGCTCGAGCGGGCCGGCGGCGCCTTGCAGCTGAAGTTCGGCGGCGACCTCGGCGAGGGAGGCGAGCACGGCGGACGGGTAGCCCGGCTTGCCGCTGGCTTGCTTGAACGCCGCGAGCACGGCGTCGCCGAACGCCGGATCGTGCCGCTGGGCCGCCGCGAGCGCCGCCGCGCGGACGACGTCCGGACTCGGGTCGTTCTTCAGCGCTTCGTTGATCGCGGCGGCGATGTCCTGGTCGCCGGCGATTTCGGGCAGCGCGCTCACAGCTGCGGCGCGAACGGCGTCCGCGGGGTCCTTCAGCGCCGGCAACAGCAGCGAGCGGGCCTCCTGGGGATCGGCCAGCTTGAGCAAAGCGATCCCCGCGCACCGGACCGTGGCATCCGTGTCTTTGAGCGCCAGACCGGCTGCGGCGATCGCCGAAGCGGAACGGTCCGCCGCGCTCTCAGCGGCGATCGCCTGCTCGCGCGCCTTGTACGCCGCGACGCGAACGCCGGCTTCCCGCGCTCCGCACGCCGCTTCGAACGCCGCCCTGACCTCCGGAGAATAGAGGCCGAGGCGGCTGAGCGCATCGAAAATGCGCGTTGCCATGCCCGGGTCTCCAGCCGTCGAGGCGGGCGTCGGCGTGGGCACCTTGGCCGGCGGCTGTGAGGCTCCCCTGCCGCGTGGCGGCATGAAACCTCCGCCCCGCGACGGTGTGGGACCTTCGTTCGGCGGCGGCGTGACCGCGGTCGGCGTTTGTCCGAACGCAACGGCCAGCATTTTTGCGAGCAGCTTCGCGGTCGCTTCCCTGCCGGCCTTGGCCGCCATGGCGGTCGCCTGCTCCACAATCGCGGGCACGAGCAGGTCCTTGTCCATAGCCGCATCCAAAGCGGCGACGACGTCGGCGTCGGGCATCCGGGCAAGGGACGTGGCCGCGGTCTGGCGCATGGCCACTTCCTGGTCCTTCAACAGCGCCGTCAGAATCGGTACGACGCTCGGATCGCCGACTTCGCCGAGCGCGGCGGCCGCGTTCAGACGCGTCGCCGGGTCGTTCTCGCTGCCGAGCAATTGCACGAAGCGCGTCACGGCCGCGTCGTTCTTGAAATGGGCGAGGACAATCCACCAGAAGGGCGGTCCGGCCGGGCCGGACCCGGTCGCCTCCATCGGCTTTGGGGACGGGTTCTGCTTCGGTGCCGGACCCATCCTGGCGGCCTTGGCCTTGGCCTTGGCCTTGGCCTGGGCGATGAATAACTGTATCATTTCCCGCCCAGGTCCCCTCGCAGACGGCTGGGACTTCTGAGCAGGCGGTGGCGGCTGGGACGTCGAAGGTGGCTGGGGAGTAGAAGGTGACCGGGTCGTCGGAGGCGGCTGGGGCGTCGGCTCGACAGGCGCGGGCGCAAGCCGCGCGGCCAGCGCGCGCTCGAGGGCGAAGGGATCGAGCTTCATCAGGGCATTGAGCACGGCCGGGTCGTCCAGCAGGTCCGGCTTGGCCGAGGCAAGAGTCTCCACGAAAGTCCTGCGGCAGGTCGGGCCGGCGACGACCGGCCACTCGTCCACGGCCTCGGTGACTTTCTCGGGAGTCCAGTTGGCGAAGATTCCTTTCAGTACGTCCGGGACTGTGGGAGCGTCAATCGTACAAAGTGCGATGACCGCGGAGGTCGGCGCATTGTCGGAAGCGGCCCGCAGATACGTCAGAGCCGACATTCGTCCGGACCGGCCCAACGCCAGAAGGAACGGCGCGTAGGCCGGCGGTTTGACCGATTCGACCGGCATCTTCTCCTTGTCGTACTGCTCCTTGAGATCCTTGAGCGCATCGAACGCCGAGGAATCCCCGTAGAACGCGAGGGCGCCGTAAACGAGCGGCGCTGAGATCTCCTCCGGCGGGCGCACGGACCGCTCGCGCTCGACGGCCTCTGCCGCCTTGCCGGTGGCCCCTTCGCGGCCCTGCTGCGGGCGCTGGAACCGCGCGAAGCCGCCCGGCGGCATTCCGCGGCGGCCTTGCGGCGGCATGCCGCGGCGACCTTGCGGCGGCATGTTCGGGGGCCCCTCGACGTTGGCCGGCGGCGTGTTGCGGACGGTCGCGGGAGCGGCCTCGGCGGGTTTCGTCTCCAACTGCGCGCGTTGCAGGAGCAACCGGACAGCGTCGGTCACCTTGAGGGCCTCGATCGCGCCGGCGAGGGCCTGGCAATCCGGCAATAGAGTGAAGGTCGCGGCTGGGAAAGCCAGTCGCGGCGGGGGCGTCGTCGCGGGCTTCGATGCCGGCGGCTTGCCCGGCTCCGCCTCGGGCAGCGAAACCGTCCCCGGGCCCGCATTCGGCAGCGCTTCGCATCGGAGGGCGCCCAACGCCGTCTGGCGGAACGTCACGGTGATGTCGCCCTTGAACCGAACGACGCCGGCCTCGAGACTGCCGATCTTGTTGACGAGGATCGGCTTATCCGGGGCGGGACCTTCGATCGTCAGATTCTCATTCCCGCGTGTGATCTTTGCGTGGATGGAGAGCAAATCCGGCGCCAGTGCGGTCCTTCCGTCTGCCTTCTCTGTATTCCCATCGCGGTCGAGAAATTCCACGTTCTCCGTGGAACTCTTGAGCGCCTTGACGACGAAGCCGTCCCTTTCGTCCCTTTCCACCGTGAACGACGAAGACGGCTCCGACACCGGCGGCGCCGGCCGCCCCGCCGGTGTCGCGGACTTCTCCGTCCCTGGCGCTGGCTGTCCTGTCATCGCCGCGCGGTATTGCCGCATCGGGAGCCACGGGAGATCGGCCTGCCGCGGGTGGACGAACGTATAAACGATGCCGGGCTCGAGGTCAACCTCGATGTCATCTTTCTGGTCGCCGGCCGTGAAGGTGATCTTCTGCTTAGGGCCGGCGACGGCCGAGATCTCGCACTTGCCACCCTGCGGAGCGACGCCGGCGGGCTTGTCGTTCAGGGCCACTTCGAGCGATGTAAAGCGCTCATTGGTCACGCGGATCACCGGCGCCGTTTTCGCCAGCAGGGCGGCATCTGTGTCCGTCATCCAGCCGGACTCGGTCTTTTTGAGCAGGACGGAGGGGATCTGCGCGGCGGGAACCGGGCGCGCGCTGCCGTCGCTGAAGAGCACGTACGGGTCGTGGGACGCTGACGGTTTTACCTCGTACGCGATGGCGTGAAAGCGGGGGAGCGCGGCGATTTCCGCGCCGACGTAACCGTACTCGTCGGCTTCGGTCACGCCGGCTTCGGCGAGCGTGGCGGGCGGCCGATGGTTCTGGTTCACATAGGCCGCGAGTTCCTGGCCGAGCTTCAGAATCCTGTCGCGCGCGATGGTCGCCGGGTCGCTGAAGCCCGGCCAATGGAACTGCACGGGCGGCGGCTTGGGTTTTTCCGCAACCTTCTGCGGCTGCGCCGGCTGCGGCCCGCGCTGGAACTGCCGCGCAACGGGGACAGGCTTGGGCTTCCTCAACTTTCGGACCGCGAGCACGACCACCGTCAAAAGCAGGATCACGCCCACTGCGCTGACAGCCGCGATGAGCGGGAACTTCTTGTGCTCTCGAAGGGAGTTGAAGGCGTTTACGATTCCGGATATTTTCTTCGCGACCGCCTTTTCCGGCATAAGGCTGGCGCCGCACTCCGCGCACTTGATCGCGTTCGGCGCGACTGCCACGCCGCAGTTTGGACAGGTCCTTTCAGGGGTCGGCTCGGACGGCGCTTCCGCCGGAGCGGAATCGTCAGGCAGCGGAACCACCTCGCTGATCTCGGACTCCGGCGCGACTTCCTCGACGTCCGTCACTTCTTCAACTGTGTCGCCCGTCTTGCCGCCCGGACCCAGGCGCTCGAACTCCAATTCCAGCACGTTTCCAACCGTGTCGCCCGTCTTGCCGCCCGGGCCCAGGCTCTCGGACTCCAATTGGAGTTCGGGCGCCGGCGGTTCGGGAAGTTGAGGGGAAGGTTCGGCCTTCGCATTCGGGCCGGCCGCTTCGGGGATCGTTGAGACGCTCGGCACGACCAGTTGCCCGCCGCAGTTCGGGCACGTCGCGCGCCGGCCAGCGTGTTCGTCTTCGACTTTGACGATTTTCCCGCATTTGCAGCGAAAGCGGATCGGCATAGCTCCTCTCCGCGCGGTCGAGCGACGAGAACTCCGACGCAATGAGTGTATGTCCGCGTGCGCCGTCTGTCAAGGCGCGGAATGAGACCGGGGGATGATGTTTCACCATAGAGAACGCTGAGGTCGCAGAGGAGAGAATTGGAATTGACGTTCTTTCATCGCGTTCGGCGGTGAGAAGAGCTCGCTACCTGGCGCCCTGCGTCTTGGGCATGGGCTTGGTGTTGCGGCATTGCGGGTAGCCGGTGCAGCCGAGGAACATGCCGCGTTTGCTGCGCCGGACAGCCATGGGCCTGCCGCACTTCTCGCAGTTCTCGCCGGCCAACTGCGGCGGCCGCGCTGCGGCGGCTTTGCCGTCGGTTTCGGCGGGCTCCTCGACGTTGCGCGTATTCCGGCATTTGGGGTAGGCCGAGCAGGCCATGAACCGGCCGCGGCGGCCGGTGCGGATGACCATGGGCGAGCCGCACTTCTCGCATTTTTGGCCGGTCAGCTCGGGATCGGGGCGCGGCGCGGGCTTACCGGCGGCGTCGAGCGGGATCGTGAACCGGCATTCGGGGTAGCCGGAGCAGCCCAGGAACTGGCCGCGCGCGCTCGACCGCTTGAGCATCGGCTTGCCGCACTTCTGGCATTTTTCGTCGGTCGGCTCGGGCGCGGGCCGCGGGGCGAGCCGGCCGGCGTCGTCGAGCGGGATCGTGAACCGGCATTTGGGGTAGCCGGAGCAGCCCAGGAACTGGCCGCGCGGGCTCCAGCGCTTGAGCATCGGCTTGCCGCACTTCTCGCATTTGTACTCGGTCGTCTCCGGGGCCGGTCGCTGCATGTTCTTCTCCGCATTCTTGAGGTCCGCCGAAAATGGCTCGTAGAATTCGCGCAGCACCTGAAGCCAGCCCGTCTTCGCTTCCTCGACTTCATCCAGGCGGTCTTCCATGTGCGAGGTGAATTGGACATCCATGATGTCGCCGAAATGCCCGACGAGCTGATCGGTCACCGTCTTGCCGAGCTCGGTGGCGCAGAACTGACGCTTGAGCAGCTTGACGTAGGCGCGCTGCTGGATTGTCGAGATGATCGGCGCGTAGGTGCTGGGCCGGCCGATGCCGAGCTTCTCGAGCGTCCTGACGAGGGTGGCCTCGGTGTAGCGCGGCGGCGGCTCGGTGAAATGCTGCGATGGTTCGAGGGCGAGCAATTTCAACGGATCGTTCGGTGCGAGTGGCGGCAGAAAAACCTCGGTCTTCCGGTCGAAGCCGGTAAGGCGCAGATGTCCGTCGAAAAGGAGCCGGCGCCCCTGCGTTTTGAACGTCGCCCGTCCGGCGGCGATCTCCACGTCCGTCACGTGGAGCTGGCCGGGGCTCATCTGGCTGGCGACGAAGCGCCGCCAGATCAAATCGTAGAGACGGAACTGGTCAGGCTCGAGGAACGGCTTGACCGATTCGGGCGTGCGCGCGGAGGAGGTGGGTCGGACCGCCTCGTGCGCGCCCTGCGCGGCCTTGGCCGACTTATAGTACAGCGCCGTCGCGGGAAGGTAATCCTTCGGAAACTGCGTGGAGATGAAGTCGCGGCACTCGCCGACGGCCTGATCGGCCACGTGCAGCGAATCCGTTCGCATGTAGGTGATGAGGCCGACGGCGCCCTCCGGGCCCAATTCGACGCCTTCGTACAACCGCTGGGCGAGGAGCATGGTCTTCTTGGTGCTGAAGCCGAGCTGGATCGAGGCCTGCTGCTGGAGAGTGCTGGTGTTGAACGGAGGAGGCGCCGGCGACGCGCGATCTTTCTCATCCACGCGGGTGACAACGAATTGGGCGGGCCGGAGTTCGTCCACGATCTGCTTGGCCGCTGCTTCGTTCGAGAGGGCGAATGTTCTCAGTTCCTCACCGCTCTTCTCCTTCTCCACGGTGACGATGGGGTTTCCGTCGAGCTTCGTCAACTGCGCGCGGAATTTCCCCGGCTCGCCGGCGTGCGACTTGAGCGGCGCGAGATCGGCGGCGATCTCCCAGTATTCCTGCGGCTTGAACTTTTCAATCTCCCGTTCGCGCTCGACGATCAGCCGGACGACGACCGATTGGACGCGGCCGGCGGAGAGCCCGCGCCGGACTTTGGTCCAGAGCAACGGGCTGAGCTGGTAGCCCACAATGCGGTCGAGGATCCGCCGCGCCTGCTGCGCGTTCACCTTGTTGTCGTTGATGGCCGCCGGGCTCTGGAACGCCTCGCGGATCGCGTCCCGGGTGATCTCGTTGAAAACGACGCGGCGCGTTTTCGCGCTCGGGAGCTTCAGCACCGACGCGAGGTGCCAGGCGATGGCCTCGCCCTCGCGGTCGAGGTCGGTCGCGAGAAAGACTTCGTCGGAGTCCTTGGCAAGCTTCTTGAGCTCGGTGATGATTTTACTGCGGTCGGCGATGATGACGTACTCCGGGGCGAAGTCATGCGCGATGTCCACCCCCATTTTGGACTTCGGCAGGTCGCGCACGTGCCCGAGCGACGGGCGGACTTTGTAATCCTTGCCGAGGTACTTGTTGATGGTCCTGGCCTTGGCCGCGGATTCGACAATGACGAGTTTCGACATCTCTTCGTCACATCCTTCCGGCGCGCTAACGCGATTAGCGGGGGACGAGCGCGACATTACAACAACTTCGCAGGCCCAATGTCAATTTTAGCCGGTCGGCCCGCGTCTCCTGTAAGGAGGCGGCGGAAGCCAGCCGGCAACCCGAGGTTCACGTCGAACACGCGGCTCATTCGGGACGATTTCAAGCGCCCACCCCTGTTCGGCTATTGTGCAGAAATTGCTCTCCAAAGCAAAATCGGAAGATGCGGAACGTGCGGCCTCTGTTTTCACAATGTTTTATCATGCTGTGGCATTGTGTCTTATGATTGCCGTCGGATAAAGTCTGCAAGTACCGTTGACAATTCTGACGTGGCATGTATAATTGTAATAGAGGTGGGTAGCGGAGGGACGGCGAAAGAGAGAATTAGAATTCCAGAGGGCCCGCAAGTGGTTCCCGGCGCAATACCGTGGAACTTGCCCCTCACTTGCGAGGCCCTCTTTTTTTAACCGCTGCCCGCGGCCATGAGTCGCGCGGCTTTCCTTTCCGGTCATTCCAGCAGCAACAGGCCGTAGTAATTCTGCCTGCACTTGTAATCCTGGACGACCTCGATGGGAAATCCGGCGGCGCGCGCGGTGCGGAACACGTCAATGCCGCAGGCCTCCATTGCGGGGCGCGCCAGTTCGGCATGCCGGCAGCCCTTGTCGAAGGCGCATTCCTTGCAGAGGCCGCAGGGGCCGCACGCGAAGCCGAACGCCTTGTAGAAGCCGGCCAGGAAGGCCTCGCGTTCCAGCGCGGCGACCGTGCGGCGCATGTCCAGCTCTCCGTCTGCGTGGATCAGGATTGCGCGGCGATAGCCGTCGAGGACGGCGCGCGTCTCGGCCGGAGGCGGCGAATGGGGCGGGCAGAGACGGCTCGAACCGAAAGCGGAACAACCGAACCGGCATTTCCACCGGACCCATGCCGCCGTGAAGACTTTTTCGGGCGAAATAATCTTCGCGCCGACCGCGCCCATCTCAATCGCCCGCCGCCGAACCGCCTCGGCGGATGAGGGCGTCTTCGCCTTTGCGCTCATCGTGGGCTCCTTCATGGTCTGTCAGCCTCCTCACATCATTCTCGCTTGTCCGGCGATCCTGTCAAGTCGGCCCCGTCCGGACTTGCCGGTCGCCGCGGCTCGTGCTAGTATTCTGTGGCCATGAGCGCGAAAGAGAAAAAGTCGGCGGCGTCCGAAGAGAACGTCATCGCGACCAATCGCAAAGCGCGTTTCCAGTACGAGATTCTCGAGAAATTCGAGGCCGGCATCAGCCTGGTCGGCTCCGAGGTGAAGTCGCTGCGCAACCGCGACGTGAGCATCGCCGAGGCGTTCGCGCGGCCGAAGGAGGGCGAGGTCTGGCTGCTCGGCATGAACATCAAGCCGTACGCGCAGGCGAACATCCGCAACCATGAGCCGCTCCGCCCGCGCAAGCTGCTCCTGCATCGGCGCGAGATACACCGAATCACCGGCAAGGTGGCCGAACGCGGGTTCACGCTCATACCGCTTTCGCTCTACTGGAGGCACGGCATCGCGAAAGTGCTCATCGCCGTCGCCCGCGGCAAGCGGCAGTTCGACAAGCGCGAGACGATCAAGAAGCGCGAAGCCGAGCGCGAGATCCGCCGTGAGCGCGGGCGAAGACGGTGACCAAAACGAGTGGAAAGGAAGTGAGAAGTAAGAATGATGGGTGATGAAGTACATCATTTTCATCACTCATACTTCCGACTTCCAAACGAGCGTATGCGAGTTCAGCCGCTCGCTGGGGCGATAGGATTCCTTCACGCGCGCCAGGTTGTCGAGCTCCGATGCGCTGCCGGCGTTGATCCGGTCGAACGACTGCACTTCGCGGCACAACTCGCGGAACATGAACTGCGCCGCGCCTTTGACTGAGAGGTCGCTGACCTCGAACATCACGTGGAACGTCCCGCCGTCGCCAAGGCTTTGGCGGACAAGCCGCGCGTCGTGCAGCGGGCACCCGACCGTGAAGCCGGCCATTCGCCCGTCCGCCTCGAGCGCGCGCGCGACGAGTTGCAGCGGCTCCATGTCGCGCAGCGCGCGATACAGCGCCCGCCACGAAGCCTCCGCCTGGGCGGCATAGACCGCGCCCGGATGCGCCGCCGTGCGCTCCTTCAGCCAGTTGGAATAGAGCGCCATCGCCTGCGGCAGGTCGTCCGGCTCGAGCGCGCGCCATCGCCGGTCTTTCGCGTCATGCTCGAACCGGTTGCAGAGCTGGCGCTTCTTCTCGTACCGGTTGCCGCGCAGGTCGGCGAGCTGCGCGCGCGGATAGAGGTATTCGACGTGCGTCTCGCGGATGCGCCACCCGGACTCCGCCAGCCGACGGGCGGAATCGTCGTCCGCATCCTGGATCCGCGCCGACACGCCGCGCGGCGCCAGTTGCCGCATCGCCGCCAGCGCCTCCTGGGCCGGGCGGAGCACGTCGCCCGTTCCGAGCGGAGGGCAGATCAGAAAGCAATCGCCGTCTTCCTCGGCGAAAACCAGCAGCCGCCCGCCGGAAATCTTATAGCGCAGGTCGAAAATATCCGACCAGACATAGATGGGCGCGAAGGCGTGGAACGAGTGCGCGCCGCGATGCGCATCGAAGAACGGCAGCAGCCGCTCGCGCGCGGTGGGCACGAGCCGCGCCAGGCCGAGGTCCGTCCGGCACAAGGCGCGCGTCAGCGCCGGGAGCGGCCTGAGACGGCGGACGTGGTCCTTCCACGCGCCGACGATGCCGCGCGACTCGACGACCTTTTCCAGCCATGCGCCGTCGAGCAGAGAGGACAACTTCTCGGTTGCGTCGCGAACGCCCGGCGCGCCGGCTCTCTCGGCCCCGGCAGGGCAGTACGTATCGAGGCCGAGAAAGACCTCCTTCCCGTCCGCGTCATAGAGGAGCATGAACGGGTAGAGACGGCAATCGAGCGGGCGCGCAGCGTACGCAGCGCAGTCGTTTGTCGCGGGCCGAAACGCCGGGCAGCGGAAGGCCGGTCTTTCCGTAAACGAAGAAGTATGAATGATGAGTGATGAACGGGAGCGCTTGCGCGCCCCTCTTGTGCTTCTTCGCTCATCATTCGCAGTTCCGACTTCCGGCACGAGCCGCGCGGAGAAGCCGGGGCCATACCGGCCGGGCGGAAACGCCTCGCCGGGCATGCCGGCGGCGATAGCGCGCTCCATCTCCGCGTGCGAAAAGTACGGCGCGAGCGGACTGCCCGCCGTGGGGAACCGGCAGCAGACCTCGCACCGGAGACATTCGCCAGGGCGCAGGAGGCCGCTGGACTCGATGATTGCTGAGACGGGATCCGTCATGGCTGGTGCGAGTTTACCACAATCGTCACGGCGAGTGGCGAGTACTGAGTATTGAATAGTGATTGCAGAGTGTTACGGAGTATTCTGCATTCAGCGCGAATTCAGCGCTCCTCACTCGCCGGTAGCTCTTCAACTGTTCATCCGCCTGCTTCGTCATTTCGTCGCGGGCGCCTCGGCCGGGGTGGGCGGCGAGGATAGAGGCGGCGGAGGAGGCGCAATCATCCGCCCTTCCATCCGGGCGCGCATCTCCCCGGGACTGAGCGTGCTGATGAGGTCCTCCATGGCCGCGGATTCGTTGGTCGGGAGGTCGAGACCTTGCGTGTGTCCGAAATCTTCGCGCAAGAAGTCTATGAAGAAGAATCCGGTGATCGCATCAACGAGTTTCACCGGGTGGAACTCAACCTCCGCGCCGACGATGGCAGCCACCACGCGAACGCCGACGCCCCAATAATCACGGTAGCGCTGGTATTCGAGGTCCGACGGCCGGCTCAACCCGGCGACGGAAAATGCACTGCTCCGGATGCCGCCGGTGCCGAAGCGCGAATATCCTTCGCCCTCGACAGAAAACGGACCGAGGGCGAGCCCTGCGACGTGTCCTGCGCCGACGGCGAGGTCGCGCCTCAGCCACCAGCCCAATTGCATTCCGCCGCCCGCGCCGGCCGCGGCCTGCATGGCGTGCGTGACGTGCGCGTCCACGTACGCGCCGCCCTCCAGGCCGACGTGGAAGCTCACAATGTCGAGGATGCTGAGCACACGGTTGACCGGGTACAGCACGAGCCACAGAACGGGTGACTTGCGCAAAGGCCGGCAGACGTAGTTAATGCCGAGCAGGGTAGGTTCCAGGATGCAGCGGTCATACTGGCCGATGCCGGCCAGCCCCGCGCGGGCCTTTTCGTTCATCGGATCGGCCAGCAGGACCACCTGGTAGAGCTGCGCGGCCTCTTCCGTTTGGCCGGCTTCCATGTGCTTCGCCGCGTAATCCAGGTTCTCCATGATAAGATACGGCCTCCGCTGAGAAAGATCGGCGGAGCACGAAGCGCATGCGAGCAACACGGCCCCGAGGAGCAGCCCTTGCCATCTCATCGCGCATCCTTTCGTGGCTTGACCTGCCGTACGCGGGTAAAGATGTCCTATTCCTGAACGATATAACTGTCCACGCATAGTCCGCCGCAAAAGGCGTGCCTTGATGACGCTTTCGCATATGTGCTGCCATCTTGCAACATAGTAGGGTCTTCGTCGGCAGCGACCGGAAGAAGTTGCGTCGTGTTCTGCTACAAGCTGGCGTCTTATAGCACAAGCGGTGACGTAGTTCAACGCTCGAAAGGGGCTTGCACCTCATCGGTTCACAGTTGACACGCTCCGCGGTATCGGGTATTCGTGATAGGCGTTGCGAGGCGCGGCGCGGTTCATTTCGGAAAAGGAGGGACAGTCATGGCCACCCATTCGACAGGCTCGGGGCAGGCGAATTCGAAAGTCACGTTTGCGCTGTTTTTCGGGAACCGGACGTTTTTCCCGGCGTCGCTGATGGCCGGCGCGCGCCGGGAGATGCCGCAGGCGGTCAAGGCCGCCGGCTGCGATTTCCTGATGATGGACGAATCGGCGACGCGGTACGGCGCGGTGGAGACGCCGGCGGATGGGGAGAAGTACGCCGATTTCCTGAAGCGGAACGCGGGGAAGTATGACGGGGTCATCCTCTCGCTGCCGAACTTCGGCGACGAGACCGGCGCGATTACGGCGCTGAAGGGCTGCGGGACGCCGATCCTGATCCAGGCCTATCCGGACGAGTTGGACAAGATGGCGCCGGCGCTGCGCCGGGATGCATTCTGCGGGAAGTGCTCGGTCATGGACGTGTTCCATCAGAACGGACTCGCGTTCACGGCGTTGAAGCCGCACACGGTCTCGCCGAAGGGCAAGGCGTTCGCCGCGCAACTGGACTATTTCGCGCGGGTCTGCCGCGTGGTGAAGAAGATGAAGAACATGTCGGTCGGCGCGGTCGGCGCACGCACCACGGCGTTCAAGACCGTGCGCTTCGACGAGCTGGCGCTGCAGCGGAAAGGGATCACGGTCGAGACGTTCGACCTTTCCGACATCTTCGCGCGCGTGCGGGGCGTGAATCCGGCCGGCCCCGCTTACCGGGAGAAGACGGCGAGGATGAAGTCGTACAGCGACTGGAGCGGCGCGCCGAACCAGGCGCTCGACACGATCGTGCGGTTGGGGATCGTGCTCGACGAACTGGCCGCCGAGTGCAAGCTCCAGGCGCTCGCGCTGCGCTGCTGGTCGGAGATGCAGCAGCAGCTTCGCATTTCCCCCTGCGTGGTGCTAAGCGAGATGAACGACCGCGAGATACCCGTTGCGTGCGAGGTGGACGTCGGCAACGCCGTGGCCATGTACGCGCTTCAGCAGGCCTCCGGCGACGTGGCCGCGTGCCTGGACTGGAACAATAATTACGGCGACGCGGAGGACAAGTGTATCCTCTTCCATTGCGGACCGGTACCCCAGCGGCTGATGGCCGGGAAGGGAAAGATCTCCGATCACCTGATCATCTGCAACGCCGTCGGCAAGGGGCATTCGTTCGGCTGCAACGTGGGGCGGATCGCGCCGACCCCGATGACGTTCTCGAGCATGACGACGGAGTCCGGCAAGGTGAAGTTCTACCTCGGCGAGGGGCGCTTTACGAAGGACCCGGTGCCCAGGGATTTCTTCGGCTGCGCGGGCGTGGCGGAGGTCCCGAGGCTGCAGGAGGTGCTGCTGCACATCGGGTACGAGGGCCATCGCCATCACACCAGCGTGACGCCCGGGCACGTCATGGCGCCGTTGAAGGAAGCGCTGGAGCGCTACCTCGGCTTCGAGGTTTCGATTCCGCAGGCCGGCTGAGACGGGAATGCCGGTTGCCGAACGCTGATGGATGAAAGGCGGGCGCGCGGGCGGTTCAGGTCACCGCGCCGGAGGCGAAGAGCGATTCGATGAAGCCGGTGTCCACGCCGCCCTGGACGAACTGCGTGTTGCCGAAGATGGCGCGGTAGAGAGGGATGGTGGTCGTGACGCCCTCGATCACGAACTCATCCAGCGCGCGCCGCATAATCGCGATGGCCTCGGACCGATTGCGCCCGTAAACGATCAGTTTGCCGATCAGCGCATCGTAGAAGGGCGACACGGTGTACCCGGTGTACACGTGCGTGTCCAGCCGCACGCCGGGCCCGCCGGGCGGATGGTAGAACTTCAGCGTGCCCGGCGACGGCTTGAAGCCGTTATCCGGATCCTCGGCGTTGATCCGGCACTCGATCGCCACGCCCTTCGGCTCGATGTGGCTCTGTTTCAGCCGCAGCTTCTCGCCGCCGGCGATGCGGATCTGCTGGTAGAGCAGGTCCACGCCGGTGACCATCTCCGTGACCGGGTGCTCGACCTGGAGCCGCGCGTTGATCTCCATGAAGTAGAACCGCCCGCGCCGGTCCACGAGGAACTCGACCGTCCCGGCGTTGACGTACTTGACCGCTTCGGCATACTTGAGGGCGGCCTTGCAGATGGACTCGGCGACGCTCCTCGGCAGGCCCGGCGGGGGCGATTCCTCGATCAGTTTCTGGTGCCGCCGTTGCAGGCTGCAGTCGCGCAGGCCCAGGTGCACCCGCTCGCCCTCATCGTCGCAGAGAATCTGCACCTCGATGTGCCGCGCCCCTTCGATGTACTTCTCGAGGTACACCGACTTGTCCTTGAACGCCGCTTCCGCCTCGCGCTGCGCCACGAAGAACGCGTTGCGCAGCGTGATGTCGTTGTGGACCACCCGCATCCCTTTGCCGCCGCCGCCGGCGGCCGCCTTGATCATGACCGGGTAGCCGAGTTTCTTGGCCACCGTGATGGATTCCTCGGGGCTCTCGACGATCTTCTCGCTGCCGGGCAGGATGGGGATCTTGCAGTCCCTGGCGACGCGCACCGCCGCGGACTTGTTCCCGCACAGGCTGATGACCTTGGGCGGCGGGCCGATGAAGCGGATGTTGCTGCTCTCGCACACCTCGGCGAAGTGCGCGTTCTCCGCGAGGAAGCCGCAGCCGGGATGGATCGCCTGCACGTCGGTGATTTCGGCCGCCGAGATGATCCGCGGGATGTTCAGGTAGCTTTCGTTGCTCGGCGCCGGGCCGATGCAGACGGGGTAGTCGGCCAGTTTCAGGTATTGCGCATCGCGGTCGGCCTGGGAATAGACGACCACCGTCTCGATCCCCAGCTCTCTGCAGGCGCGGATGATGCGGAGGGCGATTTCTCCCCGGTTGGCGATCAGGATTCTGGAGAACATTCAGGTTACCGTGCCGTGCCGGTGCGCCGGATGGTCACCATCGGCTGTCCGAACTCGACGGACTCGCCGTTCTCGATGAGGATGCTGACGACGTCGCCTTCCCTCTCGGCCTTGATCTCGTTCATCACCTTCATCGCCTCGATGATGCAGATGACTTGTTCGGGCGTGACGTGGTCTCCTTCGTTGATGAACGGCTCCGCGTCGGGCGAGGCCGCGCGGTAAAACGTGCCGACCATCGGCGAAGTGATCTTGACGAGGTTCGCCTCCGCGTCCTTTTCGGGGTCGGGGGCGGCTGGAACGGCTTGGGGGGGCGCGGCTGCGGCGGGCGCGGCCGCGATGGGCACCACCACCGGCGGCGCGCCGCCTTTCCTCAGACGGATGCGCGTGTCGCCCTGCTCGACCTCGATCTCCTCCAGATGGCGCGTCTCCATGAGCTCGAGCAATTTCATGACATCTTGAAGGTCCATAGCGCGTTCCTGTAGCCTCCAAAAGACCGGGAGCCTGCCCTTCGACCCACCACTCGGGGCCGTGAGCGAACTCGAACGGCGCTCCCTGAGAACCGCTATGCTCTCGTGACGTACGTGCCCGTGCGCGTATCCACCTTGAGCACGTCGCCTTCATTGATGAACAGCGGCGCCTGGATCACGGCGCCCGTCTCCAGCGTTACCGGCTTGCTCGCGCCGCTGACCGTGTCGCCGCGGAGGCCCGGGGCGGTCTCGGTCACCTTCAGGCTCACGAAGGCCGGCACCTCGACCTTGAGCGCGTTCTGGCCGTGGAAGATGACGACGACCTCCATGTTCTCCTTCAGGAACCGCGCGATCTCCGGCGGCACCTGCTCCGGGCTGAGCGCGATCTGATCGTAGGTCTGCGTGTCCATGAAGTGGAACTGATCGCCCTGGCGGTAGAGATATTGGTGCGGGCGCTGCTCCAGGATGGCCAGTTCCACCTTCTGCTCGCCGCGCCAGGTCTTGTCGAGCGCCTGCCCGGTGGTGATGTCCTTGAGCATCGCGCGGACGAAGGTGGGGCCTTTGCCCGGCTTCACGCGGTCATATTGGGTGATCAGGCAGATTCGGCCTTCGAAGATGATCGCCTGTCCGGGACGCATGTCGTTGGTTGAGATCATCGGACAATTCTTCTCGGAGTTTCAAAAAGCGGTTTCAGGACCCGGCCAAGACCGACGGCGGCCATTTCGGCGACGCGGTCAGGATCCTGGGGCGCTTCCGCGTCACGAGCACAAGGTCTTCGATCCGCACGCCGCCTTGGCCCGGGACATAGACGCCCGGCTCTATCGTGATGACCATCCCGGCCTTCAGCAGAGTGTCCTGGCCGGGTGAAATGCCCGGGGCCTCGTGCACTTCCAGCCCGACTCCATGCCCCAAGCTATGGCCGAAGTATTTGCCGCACCGGTGGGCCTTCAAATACGACCGCGCCGCTGCGTCAAGCCTGCCGGCGCTGCAACCGGCCCGCACGCGCGCCAGCGCACGGCGTTGGGCTGCCAGCACCAGGCGGTAACGGCGTTGAAAATCGTCCCGGATTCTATCCAAGAAAACCACGCGTGTCAAGTCCGAAGCGTAGAGCCTCCAGCGCGCGCCCCAGTCGAAGAGCACCGCCTCGCCCCGGCGGATGCGCCGGTCGGTCGGCCGCGCGTGCGGCAGCGAACTGCGCTCGCCGGCGGCGACGATCGTCGGGAACGCCGGCTCATCCGCGCCCAGGTCCTGCATCGTCCGTTCGAGGATCAGGGCCAACCCGCGCTCAGTCTGGCCCGGCGCGACGTGCCGCAGCGTCAGGCGAAACGCCTCGTCGGCGATGCCGGCCGCGCGCGAGATCGCGGCGATTTCCGACCTGTCCTTGATCATCCGGAGCCGCTCGACCATCCCGCGCGTCGGCCTGACGGCGACCTGCCGCAGCGCTTTGCGGAGTTCTTCCGCTTCGGCCATCGTCATCGTGCGCCCTTCGACACCGAGCGTCCGCACTCCGGCCTTCCGCGCGGTCGCGGCGGCGACGGGCATCATGCCCTTCCTGCGGACGACGATGCCGATCCCGCGCGTTTCCGCCTCCGCCTGCTCGACGTATCGCGAATCCGTCAGCAGATACGTCCGCCCCGGCGTCACCAGCAGCGCGCTGTCGTCGCCGAGGAACCCGCTGAGATAGCGGACGTTATGCACGTTCGTCACGAGCAGCGCATCGAGCTTCTCGCGCCGGATTCGGCGGAGCAGCCGCGCGCGGCGTGCGGCCGCTTCGGCATGTGGCGGCATCGTTGTCCTTCTTGACCAAACGCATCGGGCCGCAAGGAAGCGCAGGCGTCGCAAGCGCCCGCGGGAACTCGCGCCATCGTCCCCGGCGTCTTTCGCGCCGCTTCGCGGCAAGCGATTCTCGCTTTCGACCCGTGCACTGTCAACCCCGCGCGGCGACAAAACAAAACAGCCTGCGATCCCGCCATCGGGATCGCAGGCCGCAGGATTCCGTCGCGGCTCAGCCGGCCTTGACGACCTTTCCGCTCCGCAGGCACTTGGCGCAGACGCGCACGCGCCGCACGCCGCCGGCCGTGGCGGTCTTCACGACCTGCAGGTTCGGCAGGAACCTCCGTTTCGTATGGCCGGTCGTCTTCCGGCCCACGCCGCCCTTGCTCTTCGCGAGGCCGCGCCGCGTGAACTGGTAGCCGCTGTGCGGCTCCTTGCCGCAGATCTGGCATCGGTTCGCCATGTTATTCGCTCCTCATTCGACGCTTTCACACTGTGGGTCCGGGATGACGCGTATTCGAGAATGGCATTGTAGCAGATTCCGGGGGACATTTCCAAGGTCGCGCTTGCTTTTTTCGCGTGATCGGGATACTCTGAAAGTCTCCGCTTTTTCTAAAGGGACCGCAAATGATCTACAGGCGCGAAGAGTTCTTCGAGGAGCAGCCGGAAGACCAGAAATTCCCCGTCAGGCAGGTCGAGCAGGTCACCTCGCTCGACGGCTCGGTGAAGAAGTTCGTCGGGCGCGTGACCCTCGGCATCCAGACGCCGATGGGAGTGACGAGCCTGCCGGTTACCTTCGAGATCGAGGCCGCGTCCGTCCAGGAGGCTTTTGCGAAGTTCTCGCAGCGCGCCGAGACGGAGGTCGAGGCCGCCAAGAGCGAACTTCAGGATGAGCTGACCGAGATGCGCCGCCGCAGCCAGAGCCGCATCGTCACGCCCGGCGACCTGCCCCCGACGGACCTTGGCAAGCTGAAGCTCTAAACTCATGAAATGCACGATCCGGCTTTTGATCCTGCTGCTCGGAGCGGCCGTCCCGCGCGCCGCGCTCGCGGCGCCCTCCACGCCCGTGCAACTTTCCCTCTGGCCGCCGATCCAGCTTGTGTCCGAGGACTGGGACGTCAACGGGCTCCGGCTCACGCTCCCGTACGGGGAGAATCGCGACGTCGCCGGGTTGGACATCGGGCTGGCGAACATCGTCCGTTCGGAGGTCTCCGGCGCGCAGATCGGCCTGCTGTGGAACCAGGCCGCATGCGCGAACGGCGCGCAGTTGACGCCGCTGTTCAACTATGCCAACGTGTTGCGCGGCGCGCAGGTCGCCGCGTTCGGGGTCAACAACGCCGATGACGCGAGCGGGGTTCAGATTGCGCCGGTCCTCAATGCAGCCATCACCGATTTGAAGGGCGTTCAAGTGGCGGTCGGCGGGAACCACGCGGACACGGCGCGCGGCCTGCAACTGTCGCTGGTCAACCACTGCGAGAGGTTGCGCGGCGCGCAGGTCGGCCCGATTTACAACTACGCCACGAGGATGCAAGGCGTCCAGTTTGGGCTGATCAATTACTCCCGGCGGGCTTCCGGCATCCAGTTAGGCCTCCTCAATTTCATGCAGGACGGCCCCCTGCCGTTCTTCCCGCTGATCAACCTGGACTTCTCTGCCCGGCCCGCTGAATAACCAAACAGGCGCCCACAGGATTTTCCGCTCCGGCCTGAACAGGCCCCCATCGTCGTTGCCGCTCCGTACGCGCCCGGCTTCGGCCCTCTTGCGCGCGCCGGCCCGGCGTGGCGATGAGTTTCGTCTGCCTACTGCCCGAGTCGGCCGGCGTTCTCCAGCAGGTATTTCTCCGCCTCCACCGACCAGAGCCCGCCGTGGCGGCGGGCGATACAGGCGAGCTCCGCGAAAACCGGATCGCGCCTGCCCTTCTCCTCGAAATCGCCGATGGCCGTCAGCGGCATCGAGAGGCCCGTGTAGATCAGCTTCTTCCCGCCGGGGATGTTCGGCAGATTGAGCGTCGTCTCGATCACCGCGTCCAACCCGCCGACGTGCGTCACCATCGCGGCCGGATTGATTCGCCCGCGCGACATCAGGTCGAGCGACTCGATCATATCGTCGGTATTCCCGCCGCTGGTGCCGAGCGCGTGCGTCGAGCTGTAATGGACGTTGTAGAAATTCACCGGCGCGCTGAAATTCGGATCCAGCGGGCCGGCGAAAAAATTCAGGCATCCGTCGCGGCCGAGGATCCGGTCGCCGCACTCAATCACTTGCCGCACCGGCGCGAAGACCAGCACGTCGTCGAATCCCTGGCCGCCGGTCAGCGAAATCAGGTGCTCCGCCGGGCTTGGCAGCCGGCTCGTATCCACATAGAAGAGCTTCACGCCGTTGGACTGGGCGTCCGCCGGGGTCAGCAGCGATGCCGCGCGCGACAGCCGCGCGTCATCAATGTCCGTGACCGCCAGCAGCCCCGGCCGGCGGTCGCAATGAATCGCATAATCAATCGCGCCCAGGCCCATCGGCCCGGCGCCGGCGAGGATCGCCGTCGCGCCGCCGCGGACGATGCCCATGTCGTGGACATACGTTCCCGGCTTGCCGTGGTAGATCGCGTGGAACGCGCCGACGATGCACGACATCGGCTCCGCCAGCGAGGCCGAAAAGAACGCCTCGCCCGTGTAATCGAGCAGGCAGCCGCACTCCATGAACTCGTTCGGGATAATCACCGCCGTCGCGTCACCGCCGATATAGCGGTAGGAGTATCCCGGCGCGGCCAGGCTGCCCTGGTAATTGATCGCCGGCTGGATCGCGAACTTGCTCCCGGCCTTGAACCGGTGCTGCCACTTCCTGCCGACCTCGAGAATCGTCCCGCAGAACTCGTGCCCGATGATCGTCGGGTTGCGCGCGATGTCCTTCGGCACTCGCTTGTGCTCCGCGCCCTGCTTCGCCGCCTTGTGCGAGGACATGCAGATACTGTCGGACACCACGCGCGCGAGGATCTCGTCCTCGCGGATCGGCGGCAGCTCGAACTCCTCCAGCCGCAAATCGTCTTTCCCGTACAGCCGCACGGCGCGGGTTTTCATGATGGACGTCCTATGAATTGGCCGGCATTGCCGCCCGCGCGCGGTTGCTCTTTCCGGCGGCGAGTTTCTGGAATGCCTTGGGGAGGAATTCGAGGACGTCGGTGGCGATGAGGCCGACTTGGCCGATCTGCTCTGCGGCGAGATCGCCGGACAGGCCGTGCACATAGACTCCGAGCACGGCGGCTTCGAACGGGCCGAGCCGCTGGCCGATCAGCGCAGCGATCGCGCCGGTCAGAACATCGCCGACGCCGCCGGTCGCCATGCCGGGGTTGCCCGTCGGGTTGACGAACACGCGCCGGCCGTCGGTCACAACGCTCCGGTGCCCCTTGAGCACGAGCACGACGCGATTCTCCCGCGCGAAGCGGAGAGCCACCAGCTTCCGCAACTGCTGCACCTGGCCGACGTTCAGGCCGGCCAGCCGCGCCATCTCGCCCGGATGCGGCGTAAGGATGCGCGGCGCCGGCGCGCGCCGGAGCGCCGCAACGTCCTCCGCCAGCGCGTTGAGGCCGTCTGCATCCAGGACCATCGGCTTCGGCAGCTTCAGCACGAGCTGATGGACGAGCCGAGTCGTGCTCGGATGGAGACCGAGGCCCGGTCCGAGCGCGACGACGTCGAACGATTCGGCCCACGCGAGGATGCCGCTGAATCCCCGGTCGCTCAGCGTGGCCACGGGCGTTTCAGGGAGCGGGCGCGTGGTGCAGCAGACGACCTGAGCGGCGAGGATCGGATAGACGCTCCGCGGCGTGCCGATGGTCACGAGGCCCGCCCCGGCGCGGAGGGCGGCGGTCCCGGCCATCGCGGCGGCGCCGACCATGCCGCGCGATCCGGCGAGGACCAGGACGCGGCCATAGTCGCCCTTGTTCGAATTCGCCCGTCGCGGCGCCAGTTCAGGCAGGCCGGGGGTTTTTCGCATGGTCCTGTCCGGTATGGTTAATGAGCGAGGCGACAGAGCCGGCGCCGAAACCGTTATCAATGTTTACCACCGCCACGCCGGCGGCGCAACTGTTGAGCATGGTCAGGAGCGGCGCGATGCCGTTGAAGCTGGCGCCATAGCCGACGCTGGTGGGCACGGCGATCACCGGCCGCGCCACCATGCCGCCCACCACGCTGGCCAGCGCGCCTTCCATGCCGGCGACGACGATGACCACGTTGGCCCGGCGCAGTTCCCTCCGAAAGCGCAGCAGCCGGTGCAGGCCGGCGACGCCCACGTCGTAGATCGCCCGCACGCGGTTGTCGAGGAACTCCGCCGTCACGCGCGCTTCCTCGGCGACCGGAATGTCGGCGGTGCCGGCGCAGACGACGAGAATCTCGCCGCGCGGCGGCGGATGCCTCGTCCGCTTGATCGTGACCGTCCGCGCGGCGGCGCAATAGACGGCGTCGGGGGCGAGCCGGACGATGGCGCGATGGACTTGCTCAGAGGCGCGCGTGGCGAGCAGGTTCATGCCGCGGCCTCGCAGTCGCCGGGCGATCGCCTGGACCTGCGCCACGGTCTTGCCCTGGCAGAAGATCGCCTCCGGCAGGCCGCAGCGCGCCTCGCGGTGCAGATCGAGTTTCGCGAAGCCGATGTCGTCGAACGAGCCGCCTTCGAGATGCTTGAGGGCCTCGCCGGCGGAAACGTCGCCGCGCTCGACGGCGCGAAGGAGCTTCATCAGGCGGCTCTCGTCCATGTCGGTCACCTCCGCAAACAGCAAGATGAAAGATGCAGCCGGAAAGATGAATACGTCCTCATCCTTCAGCCTTGCCGTGCCACCGCGTGACTATCCCGCCGTTCGGTCGGGCAGGCATCGAGCGTCAGGTCGCTCACGCGCCCGGCCGTATAGAGCGGATACGCAATGCCGGCAACCATGGCGGCATTGTCCATGCAGTAGCGGATGGGCGGCAGGACGACTTCCAGCCGGCGGCGTTGGGCGGCATCGGCCAGGCGCTCGCGCAACCGCGAGTTGGCCGCCACGCCTCCGCCGACGGCAATGCGGCTCGCGCCGAGCCGGCGCGCGGCCTCGAGGAGCTTCTCGACCAGAGTGTCCACCACCGCTTCCTGGAAACTGGCGGCGACGTCGGCGATCTCCTGCCCGGTCAGCGGCGGCCGGGGCGTCCGCGGATTTTGCCCGCGGCAATGATAGAGCACTGCGGTCTTGATGCCGCTGAAGGAGAAGTCGAGCGAGTCCGGCCCGAGGCGGGTGCGCGGGAAGGCGATGGCGCGCGGGTTGCCGGCGCGCGCGGCGCGGTCCACGCTCGGGCCGCCGGGATAGCCGAGGCCCAGGATGTTCGCCGCCTTGTCGAAGGCCTCGCCGGCCGCGTCGTCGAGCGTGGCGCCGAGCGTCTCATGCTCGATCGGCGAGCGGCTGCGGAAGAGGCTGGTGTGCCCGCCGGAAGCGACAAGGCTGACGCACGGGAAGAGCGGCGCCTCGCGCTCCAGCGCGGCGGCGTACGCGTGGGCATGGAGGTGGTTGACCCCGATGATCGGCCGGTCGTGGAGCCAGGCGAGCGTCTTCGCCGCCGTCACGCCAATGAGGAGCGCGCCGACCAGCCCGGGCGTGTGGGTCACCGCGACGCCGTCGAGATCCTCGACGCGGACTTCGGCCTCCTCGAGCGCGCGGCGGATCACCGGCAGAAGCGCCGTCAGGTGCGCGCGGCAGGCGATCTCCGGGACCACGCCGCCGTACGGCAGGTGCAGCTTGTCCTGCGAGGCGACGATGTTCGAGAGCACCTGCCTGCCGTCCTTGACGACGGCGGCGGCCGTCTCGTCGCAGGAGGTCTCGATTCCCAGTAGGAGCATGTCGGGCCCGAGGAATCAGGGCAGCCTTGCGAAGGTCACCCATGCTGCGCGGCGAATAGCGCTGCGCGACAAATCGGAGCGCCTCTTGCGCCGCGTTCGGCACGTTTCGCAAGGTTCGTGAGAAACCTGGACGCCGCTACTTCTCCGCCTTCTCAGCCTTCTCCGCGCTCGCCTCGGACACTGCCGCCGGATGCGCCAGTTGCCACTTCAAGATATTCAGGGCGGCCTGGAGTTGGAAGTCCACCACGCGCCCACGGAGCGGCTCCTCGTTCTGCGCAGTGCCCGGCGGGTTGGGCTTGGGGTCGGGCGCGGCCGCCGGCTCCTCCTCCACCAAGGCCCCGCCGAGGCGGTAGCGGCCGCGAAGCTTGTCTTCGCGCTCCTGGTTGCGCAAGGCCAGCGCCTGCTCGCGGCTCATCGGCAGATAGATGTCGGGCATGATGCCCTGATGAAACTCGATCGGCTCGTTATTGGGCCGGTAGTAACGCGCGGTGGTCAGCTTGAGCGACTCGCCGTCGCCCAGCGGAATGACGTTCTGGACCGAGCCCTTGCCGAACGTGCGCCCGCCGACCAGCAGCGATCGGTTGTTGTCGTGCAGCGCGGCGGCCAGAATCTCCGAGGCGCTCGCGGATCCTTCGTCCACGACCACGATGATCGGCAGCGATTCCAGCTTCTGCCCCTTGTGAGCGGTGTAGGTTCGGGTCATCTCGGGCTGCCGGCCGCGGACGCTCACGATCACGCCGCTCGAGAGGAAATCGTCCGCGATATCCACCGCCTGGTCGAGCAATCCGCCCGGATTCCCGCGCAGGTCAATGACCATCCCTTTCAGACCCTGCTTCTGGAGACCGCCGATGGCGGCCAGCATGTCGTCGCGGACCGTCTCGGTGAATTGGCTGATCTGGATGTAACCGATGCCGCT